>JYMV01003069.1_pt1 | contig 52913 bp, 50 predicted proteins | sample 338911 | NCBI WGS metagenome assembly JYMV01 (sample SAMN03354496, study PRJNA234377) | hydrothermal vent metagenome | biome: Deep sea; feature: Hydrothermal plumes at the Eastern Lau Spreading Center, Western Pacific Ocean; material: Seawater | place: Tonga | collected 2009 | depth 2000 m m | reverse complement strand
AATTGAACTATTTTTCCTTTCATTTATCAAACCCAATAGTTGCATCATTTAGAAATTCTATTTTAAAAGTATTAGTCAAAAATAATAAATTTTTAGATAATTATTTGGGTAGAATTTATAGAAATTAGTTATTAGTTCTTAACCTTTGTCTCAATTCATCTATTGGTTTAAGTGTATTTCCTGATTTATAGTACCAGTATGTCCATCCATTACAACTTTCTGCACCGAGTATTTTTGCAGCAACTTTATGAATTGATCCTTCTGCTTCCTGGTATTTTATACTTCCATCGACCATGATTTTTGCATTTATTTTTTTCTTTTTATCATAGATTTCAGTTCCAGGTTTTATAACGCCGATTTCAACCAGAGATCCAAAAGGAATTCTAGTTTTAGATCTGTTATTTTGCAAAGTATCTAAATAATTATCTTCAATAAGTTTTGTATTTTTTAATCTTTTAGTAGCTGCTTCAAAATATTTTTTGTTTTTTTCAATTCCATAAAAAATTCTTCCAAGTTTTTTTGCGACCACTGCAGTTGTGCCCGAGCCTAAAAATGGATCTAAAATTAAATCATTTTTATTTGATGAAGCTAGCAATATCCTATGCAGCAAAGACTCCGGTTTTTGTGTAGAGTGAACTTTTTTTCCATTTTCTTTAAGTCTTTCTTTTCCATTACAAATAGGCAAATTCCATGTAGATCTCATTTGAAGATCATCATTTAGACACTTAAGAGATTGATAATTAAAAGTATATTTTGAATTTTTATTCTTTGAAGCCCAAATTAAAGTTTCATGGGCATTTGTAAATCTAGTGCCTCTAAAATTTGGCATAGGATTATTTTTATTCCAAATAACGTCATTTAATATCCAAAATCCTAAATCTTGAATTTTTGCTCCAACTCTAAAGATATTATGGTAGCTCCCAATAACCCAAATGCTTCCATTTTTTTTTAATACTCGTTTACATTCTCTTAGCCAGTTTACTGTAAAGTCATCATAAATTTTAAAACTTTCAAATTGATCCCAATCATCATTAACCGCATTAACTCTGGATCTATCAGGTCGAGTTAGTTGATTTCTTAGTTGAAGGTTGTAGGGCGGATCTGCAAAAATTAAATCAATACTTTCATCGGGAATTTTTTTTAACTCCTTTAAGCTGTCGCTGTTAATTATTTTATTTTTTAAATTAGAGTTAATCATTTTTAAAAAACAATTAGACTCCAGCTCAGAGTCTCCGTCAACCTATGATTGAACTAATTTAAGTTCTCTTGTGCCGATTATAATTTCAGACTCAATATATTGTGGACTGGTTTGAATGTTTTTCTATGATGTTTTGTTATTCCAAATTTTTTAATTGCTTTGATATGATCTTGAGTGCCATACCCAGAGTTTTTATCCCAAAGATAATTTTGAAACTTTTTCGACATTTTAGTTAACAACCGGTCCCTAGAAACTTTTGCGATAATTGAAGCAGCTGAAATTTCAGGAATTTTTTGATCTCCTTTAATTACATTTTTTAATTTGTAGTTATCAATATATGGCAACTTATTTCCGTCAATGAGGACTATTTGCGGTTTTTTTTTAAGTTTTTTAATTGCTCTTTTCATAGCAAGGAGACTTGCATTTAAAATATTATTTTTTTCTATTTCTTTTAATGAAGCTGATCCGATTGCCCATATAGAATTTTTTTTTATATAGCTTTCTAAAATTTCTCTATTTTTTTTTGATATTTTTTTTGAATCCTTTAGTTTTTTTTTATTGATTTTTTCATTTAAAATCACAGCAGCAGCATAAACAGGACCTATTAAGCTTCCTCTTCCAACTTCATCGACTCCTGCAATAATTTTTTTCATAGTTAAATTTTTAAACCTAGTTCATCAATTTTTTTTCTTATTTCTTTCAAATCTGACCATGAATATTTCTTTTGATCTGGCTGTCTTAATAAATATGCAGGATGAAAAGTTATCATTGTTAAGTATGTTTTTTGGTTAACTATTACTTCTTTCCAAGCACCTCTTTCTTTTGAAATTCTTATTTTAGATCCAAACAATGCTTCCATTGCTGAGCTTCCCATTAATATTAATATTTTTGGATCAATTATTGAAATATGTTCTCTTAGATAATTAGAATATCTTGTAATTTCTGCTGGCTCTGGTTTTCTATTATTTGGTGGTCTGTAATTAACGACATTGGTAATATAAACTTTATTTCTATCAATATTGATTGCCATTAACATTTTATTTAATAGCATTCCTGCGTCTCCAACAAATGGTTTTCCAAGCTCATCTTCTTTTTGTCCAGGACCTTCGCCCACAATCATCAATTGGCTTTCAGAAGTTCCATCACTAAATACTAATTGAGTTGCATGATTTTTAAGTTCACAATTGTCTATATTTGATATTTTTTCTTTTAAATTTTCTAATAATTTTGATTTATTCTCTACTTTTGGTTTAGTTTTAATTCTATTTATTGGCTTATTATTAAAAACATATTCAATATCGTAGGAATTAATTAATTCAGAGTTTAATATGTCATTTTGATTTTTGTCATCTAAGATCATAAAGTAATAATATGCGATTAAATTTATTAAAAATATTTTTTATTATAGTTACTCTTTTATATCAATCTACAGCATATTCTAAGGCAACGGATAATTATGAATTCAACCACAAGTATTTATCAAGTTACCTTTCAGCGCTATTATCTTACGATAATCAAAATAACGATCTAGCCTTAAAATATTTTAATTCTTCAAAAAATTTATTGAATGAACATGATCAATTTTTAAAAAAGTATGTATTCTCCTTAGTTGCAGATGGACAGATATCTAAAGCTATCAAATACATTCAGTATTCAAAAAATAAAAATAATTCCAATTTTTTTGAAGTAAAACTTCTGCTTGTATTAGATAGTTTAAATAAGAAAAATTTTGTAAAAACCTCGAAACTTCTTACTAATCTGAAAGCTTTTCAACAAAATGACACTTATGAATTCATCATTTATGAGACATTAAAAAGTTATAATAAATTATTTTTGGATGGAATAATTGAAAGTCCAAATCAAAATTTTGGTAAGATAAGTTTAATTACAACTGCATTTCAAAATTGTTATTTAAATTCAAATAAAACAAATTCACATTTTATTAATTTAATTAACTCAGCAGAAGGCGATTACTCAAGATATTTATTTTTTTATTTAACAAAGTTAATTGAAAATAAAGATTATGACTCAGCAATTCAAATTGCTTCGACTATCGATCCTTTAACAAGTGATTTATTAATTGCACAAACAAAAAAATGGATAGATCAATCAAACTTTAAAAAATTTAAAAAACATTTCTCTTGTAAGCAGGAGGCAGATATTTTGGCTGAATTTTTCTTTCTAATTTCAAATTTATATTCCTCTCAGGGCGAATATGAAAAATCAAATTTTTTTTTGAATATTTCAAATTATTTAAATCCTAAATTCTATTTTAATTTATCATTATTAGCAGAAAATTATTTTGTTAATAGTAATTTTGATTTAGCAAAAAAAGTTCTAGAAAAATTTGATGAAGAAGATGAAATATATAATTGGTATAAAATAAAAAAAAAAGCTCAAATAATAGCCAAACAAAAAAATAAAAATCAATCTCTAAAATTTGTAGAAAAAAAACTTCTAGAGTTCAAAAATCCATCGACCAGAATTATTTTTGATATGGCAAATATGTATAAAAACTATAAAAAATATGAAAAAGCAATTGAGTATTATTCAATTGTGTTATCCCAAATAGAAGAAAATTCTGAGGCTTATGCAGACATTCTTTACAGAAGAGGAGGTAGCTATGAAAGACTTGGACAATATCAAAAATCGGACTCAGATTTATTACTATCTTTAGAAATCATTCCCGAAGATCCATATGTGATAAACTATCTCGCTTACAGCTGGCTTGAGAGAAATTATAAAATTCAAGAAGCTATTCAAATGCTTGAAAGAGCATATGAACAAAAAAAAAGTGATCCATATATAATTGATTCAATTGGTTGGGGTTACTATCTAAATGGAGATTATGCAAAAGCTGAAAAATATTTAAAACAAGCGATACAATTGATGCCGAATGATCCTATAGTAAATGATCATTATGGAGATATTCTCTGGAAATTAGATAGAAAATTACAAGCCAGATATTTTTGGGAAAGTGTTCTAAATTTTAAAACAACAGAAGATGATATGAAAAAAAATATACTTAAAAAGTTGCTCAAAGGCCCTAAAGAAACTTAATTAATGTCAATTTCTAAAATAAACTCATATGCAAAAATTAATTTATCTTTAGGTGTTTTAGGTAAATTAAAAAATAAACTTCACAGAATTGAAAGTTTAGTATCTTTTATTGATTTACATGATGAAATATCAATTCAACAAATAAATAAAAAAAAACATAAAGTGTTTTTTTATGGTATGTTTTCAAAAAATATTCCAAATAAAAATACTATTTCAAAGCTTTTAGAATTATTAGATAGACAGAATTTTTTAAAAAATAAGAAATATTTAATTAAAATTAAAAAAAATATTCCTTTAAAATCTGGAATGGGAGGAGGTTCCATGAATGCTTCTTCTGTACTTAGATATTTTATTAATAAAAATAAACTCCTTTTAAATACTTCTCAAATTTCACAAATGGCAAATAAAATAGGTTCTGATGTTATGCTCGGTATAGAAAAAAAAAATTTAATATTACAAGGAAATAGAAAACTATTTAGATCTAATAAAAAAATTGGACTTTATACAATAATTATCAAGCCAAATTTTGGATATTCAACTGAAAAAATTTATAAAAATATCAAGTCATTTTCAAAACCAGCTCTTAATAAAAACAAAAATAAATTATTTAGTGTTAGTAACATTATCAGTTTAAAAAATGATTTAGAAAAAGTTGCTTTTAAAAAATATCCATTTCTTGCAAATATTAAACAAAATATGTTAAATTTACCTAAGGTTAAATTCGTTCGAATGACTGGGTCTGGTTCAAGTTTATTAGCATATTTTAATTCAAAAAAAGCCTCATTAAATGCGGCTAAATTATTAAAAAAAAAATATAAAAACTATTGGTGTATTTTATCTAAAACTATATAAAGCTTTTTTTTTGTGTTATACGAAATTAATTTTGGGGCGTAGCCAAGTGGTAAGGCAGCGGTTTTTGGTGCCGCCATTCCTAGGTTCGAATCCTAGCGCCCCAGCCATATATGATAGGTTTAATAAATAAATTTCTTAGTAAAGATGAAAACTTAAGTTTGTTTTATCCAGTATTTCAAAGATTAAAAAAAAATACTGAAGTAGAAAAAATATTTAAATCAATTTCAGAATTTTCAGAAAAAAGTGAAGTTCGATATGTTGGAGGATGTGTAAGAAAAATTATCAATCAAGAGGAAGTGGACGATATTGACCTTGCAACAAATATTGAGCCAACAAAGGTTATTGAAATACTAAAAAAAGATAATATTGAATTTCATGAAATAGGTGTTGAACATGGAACTATTACTGCACGAATTAATAGACAAAAATTTGAAATTACAACTTTAAGAGAAGATATTTCAACTGACGGTAGGCATGCAAAAGTAAAGTTTTCAGATAATTGGCATCAAGATGCCTCTAGAAGAGATTTCACATTTAACTCAATTTATGCAGATCTGAATGGAAATTTATTTGACCCATTTAATGGTAAAAAAGATTTAGAAATTGGAGAAGTTAAATTTATTGGAGAAGCAGATAAAAGAATAAAAGAAGATTACCTAAGAATATTAAGATATGTTAGATTTTTTCTAAATTATAGTAAAATCAAACACAATAGCGAAATTAAAAAAACTATAAGACAGAATATAAACGGATTATCCAAAATATCATCAGATAGATTGCTTGATGAACTACGAAAGCTAGTACTTTCAAATGGTTTTTTAAAACTACCCAAGGATTCTTTTTGTTTAGAAATTATAACTCTTATATTTCCACAGCTAAAAAATATTAGTTTGTTTAAAAATCTAAATGAATACACAAAAAATAACATTACATCTCAGGATTTTATTTTTTTGATTTCTTTAATGATAATTGATGAAACAGATAATAGTGAGTATTTTTTGTATAAATTTAATATTTCAAATGAAGATAAAAAAAGAATTAGATTATTGCAAAACGTGTTCTCAAAACCTTTAGATCGAAAAACATTTTCTGAAAAAAATTTGTGGAAGATGCTATATTATAATAATAAAAATTATTTAAATGATTTAATTAATTTTCAAATATATAGATCTAAAAAAATAGATAAAAAACTGTTAAAATTAAAGGAATTTTTCAGTCATCAATTGCCTCCAAAATTTAATGTAAAAGCAAAATTTTTGATGGAGAAATTTAATTTGAAGGAAGGTAAAGAGCTTGGACAAAAAATTAAAGAAATAGAAATAGCTTGGATCAATAACTCTTTTAAAATCACAGATAAACAAGTTGAAAAAATAATTAATGGTTAAGTAAATTTAACTTAGCTTATTTCAATTTCAACATATTTAACATCAACTATTTTGAAATTTTTTACGCCTGAAGGAGTCATAATTTCGACCTGGTCTTTTTTATTTTTTCCAATTAAACCTTTTCCAATAGGTGATTTATAGTAAATTAATTTTTGCTTTAAATCAGCTTCTGCTTTACCAACAATGTGGTAGTAGATTTCTTCACTAGTATCTAAATTTTGCAAGTATACTGTTGAACCAAAAATTACTTTTCCATCATTATTGATTTTAGTAATATCAATCACATTTGCTCTTGCAATCATATCTTCAATTTCTTGAATCCTTCCTTCGTTAAGAGATTGTTGTTCCTTAGCCGCATGATATTCGGCATTTTCTTTTAAATCTCCATGTGATCTTGCTTCGGCAATAGCCTCAATTATTTTTGGACGTTTTTTTTCTTTCAATAAAATTAATTCTTTTTTTAATTTTTCTAAACCTTTTATAGTTATAGGTTCTTTTTCCATAATTTTATTTCCATTTAGCGGTCGGCGGAAGTGACATTAAAATTGCTTCCACATTTCCATCTGTTTGTAACCCAAATTTTGTTCCTCTATCATAGAGTAAATTAAATTCAACATATCTACCTCGTTTTTCATATTGAATTTCTTTATCTTTCTTTGACCATTTTTTTTTACTTTTTTTTTCAATAATTTCTTGAAAAATTTTTTTAAAAGTTATGCCAACATCTTTTATAAACGAAAAGTCCTTTTGCCAATTATCTTTTTTATAATCAAAAAATATTCCTCCAATTCCCCTAGGTTCTTTTCTGTGTGGTAAATAAAAATATTCATCACACCATTTTTTGTATTTTTTATAGAAATTTTTATTGTGTCTATCACAACATTTTTTCACTTCATTGTGGTACCAATTCTTTAATCTAGTATCTTTAATACTTGGAGTTATATCCATTCCTCCACCAAACCATCCATGAGAAGTATAAATATATCTTGTATTAAAATGCATTGCTGGAACATGTGGATTTTTCGTATGCATTACTATTGATATTCCAGATGCCCAGAAACTTGGATTTAAATTAGTTCCAGGAATTTTGTTCCTAAATTCTTTAGAAAACTTTCCATAAACTTCAGAAAAGTTTACACCAACTTTTTCAAATATTTTTCCTTCCTTTAAAACTCTATATTCTCCGCCACCTTCATTTTTTTTGTTTCGTTTCCATTCAGTTACAATAAACTTTTTTCCCCCTTCTAATTCTTCAATGCCTCGACAGATCATGTCTTGCAAAATTTTAAACCAATTTTTTGCTAGTTTTTTTTTCATTTCAGCGTTCATTTAAATCTCATTTATTTGTCTCAAATTTTCTGCAAGTACAATGGCTACTGATGTTGATATATTAAGCGATCTTTTATTTTTAATCATTGGAATTTTTAATCTTTCATTTACAAGTTTATGTATATGTTCCGGTACTCCAGCACTCTCTCTTCCAAATAAAATTGTATCATTAGCACTATAATTGAAATCTGTGTAAGATTTTTTTGATTTGGTTGTTATTAAAATTACTCTATCATTTTTTTTTGAATCAAAGAATTCTTCTGAGTTTTTGTAAAACTGAATTTTATCTTCATCCATATAGTCCATCACAACCCTTTTAAATCTTTTGTCAGAAAATAAAAATCCACATGGCTCTATAATTTCTAAATATGCATCAAGGCAAGAACAAGTCCTTATAATTGAAGCTGTATTTTGAGGTATATCAGGTTCATATAATGCTATTTTAGGGCGTATATTACTTCTATCATGTGTCATTCTTGCCATAGAAAAAAAACTTATTTATTAATATTAAATCATATACTGAAGCATAAAAAATAAATTAAATTATCTATGTCTGATCAAAAGAAAACAAAAAGAAGAGACTTTATTTTTACTGCATCATATACTTTAGGAGTAGTAGGGGTTGGAGCTGCGGTTTGGCCATTAATTGATCAAATGAATCCTGATGCTTCAGTAAAAGCACATTCAAGCACAGAAGTTAATATAAGCGAAGTACAGCCAGGTCAATCGATAACTGTATTGTGGAGAAGCAAACCTGTTTTTATTAAAAGAAGAACAGAGGAAGAAATAGCTAAAGCAAGACAGGTTGATCTTAAAGAATTAAAAGATCCAGAAAAAGATGAAGATAGAGCAAAAAATCCCGAGTGGTTGGTGATAGTGGGTATTTGTACTCATTTGGGGTGCGTTCCCTTAGGTAACAAAGGTGAATATGGCGGATGGTTTTGTCCATGTCATGGTTCTCATTATGATACCTCTGGAAGAATTAGAAAGGGCCCTGCACCGACTAATTTAGAAGTACCAAAATATGAGTTTGTTGATAGCAATACAATTAAAATCGGTTAATACGTATTTATGAGCGATCACGATTACACACCTAAATCAAAATTTGGAAAATGGTTTAATGATAGATTGCCTTTATTAACTCTTAGATCACACTTAACAGATTATCCAACTCCTAAAAATTTAAATTACTGGTGGACCTTTGGAGGCATATTAACTTTTTGTTTAATTGCTCAAATTATTACTGGGATTGTATTATCAATGCATTATATAGCCCACGCCGATCTAGCTTTTGCAAGTGTTGAGCACATAATGCGAAATGTAAATTATGGATGGTTAATAAGATATTTTCATGCAAACGGTTCATCGATGTTTTTTTTAGCAGTTTATATTCATATATTTAGATCTATGTATTATGGATCTCATAAGTCACCAAGAGAAGTTATATGGATTATAGGAATGATAATATATTTTATAATGATAATGACAGCATTTATGGGCTATGTTTTACCTTGGGGTCAAATGAGTTTTTGGGCAGCAACTGTAATTACTAACTTATTTAGCGCTGTGCCTTTAATAGGGGAGAGTATTACTAATTGGTTATGGGGAGGATTTGCTATAGGTAGCCCAACGTTAACAAGATTTTACGCATTGCATTATCTTTTTCCATTTTTAATTTTAGGTTTAGTAATTTTACATATTTGGGCTTTACATGTTCCAGGAAATAATAATCCAATAGGTATTGATGTTAAACAACCATCAAAAGACACGGTTCCTTTTCATCCTTATATAGTAATTAAAGACTTGTTTGCTTTATTAGTTTTTTTACTTTTGTTTGTTTTTATTGTTTTTTATTCACCTAATTTATTTGGCCACCCAGATAATTATATTGAAGCTAACCCACTCGTTACTCCAACTCATATTGTTCCTGAATGGTATTTATTACCTTTCTATGCAATCCTAAGATCAATACCTGATAAGCTTTTAGGAGTTGTTGCAATGCTTGCATCAATTTTTGTTTTGGTAATATTGCCTTGGTTAGATACTTCTAAAGTTAGATCTGCAATTTTTAGACCTTTATATAAACAATTTTTTTGGTTTTTAATAGCCGATGTAATTATATTGGGTTATATGGGTGCATTGCCACCCGAGGGCACATATTTATTAGTAGCAAGAGTTGCAACAGGTTACTATTTTGTTCATTTTTTAATAATACTTCCAGTTTTAGGTTATAAGGAAAAAACTCTTGATGTTCCTTTAAGCATTACCGAACCAGTTCTTGAAGGTTCTACAAATCAATCTTTAGGTGAAAGAGCAAACCAATAAATATGAAAAATATCTTAAAGTTTATTTTTTTTGTAACTGTTTTGACAACTACTGGTTTTGGTTCAATTGCATCAGAACAATCACAGAAACTTTTAAATCCAGGATGGAGCTTTAAAGGTTTTTTTGGAAAATTTGATAGATCGTCATTGCAAAGAGGTTATCAAGTTTACACAGAGGTTTGTGCGGCTTGCCATTCAATGAAATATTTGAGTTATAGAAATTTAGCTCAGCAAGGTGGTCCGGAATTCTCTGAAGATCAAGCTAAAATTATTGCTTCACAGTTTGAGGTTATAGATGGTCCAAACAGCGAAGGAGATATGTTCACAAGACCTGCAAGACTTTCAGATAATTTTGTAGGACCATATGCTAATGATGAAGCCGCCAAGTCTGCTAATGGCGGAGCATATCCACCAGATATGTCTGTTTTAGTAAAAGCAAGAAAAGGTGGAGCTAGTTATATTTATTCAATTTTGCTTGGCTATGATGACCCACCACCAGATGTTAGCTTAGAAGATGGTGTTTATTACAACACTTATAAGAGCGAAAATAAAATAAAAATGCCAAAACCTTTATCAGAGAATTTAGTTCAATATAGTGATGGAACTCAGGCTACAGAGGAGCAAATGGCAAAAGATGTTTCAACTTTTTTAGCATGGGCAGCTGAGCCGAATTTAGAACAAAGACATAAAATGGGTTTTAGAGCTGTACTCTATTTAATTATAATCACTATTTTAGTTTACTTTAGTATGAAAAAGATTTGGTCACGTATTGAAACGGATGTTTAAAACATCACCATCTTTTACAATATAATCTTTTCCTTCTAGGCGCATTTTCCCGCTAGTTTTGGAATTTGCCCAACCATTATTTTGGGCAAAATCATAGTAGGAAACTGTTTCGGACCTTATAAATCCTTTTTCAAAATCAGTATGTATAATGCCAGCAGCTTTTAATGCTGTACAATTTTTAGGAATTGTCCAAGCTCTAGATTCTTCAGGTCCAGAAGTAAAAAAAGTTTCAAGCTGGAGAAGATCATATCCTTTTTTTATTAGAATGTTTAATCCTGTTTCTTTTAAATTTATCATTTTCATATAATTTTTTTTTTCATCAGCTTTAAGGTGATTAATTTGATTCTCAATTTCAGCTGATATTATAATTGTATATTTTTCACCATATTTCTTTATAAAGTTTTTAGTGTAGTTATTTCCATTTCTAATACTTTTTTCATCAACATTACATACATATAGCTTAGGTTTTATGGACAAAAGACCAGTCTGATTAATTTCTCTATTACTAAAATTATTTTCCAAAATTTCCATATTTTTATCTTCATTAATACAATTTAAAGCTATCTCTAGAATTTTTAATTGTTCATCTGAAATATTTTTCTTATTTTTTTTGTCAATTCTTTTTTGGATAGATTCTAAATCTGCAAGTTTCATTTCTGTTTCAATAATTTCTAGATCTCTAACCGGATCAACATTTGAATTAACATTTTGAATATTATCAGAGTCAAAGCATCTAATCATATGAATTATTGCATCTACTTCTCTAATATGAGATAAAAATTTATTACCCAACCCTTCGCCTTTTGAAGCTCCTTTTACTAACCCCGCTATATCGACAAATGATATTGTTGTGTTTATTTTTTTTTTTGAATTAGATATTGGAGCCAATTCATCTAACCTTCTATCAGGAACAGGAACTATTCCAATATTAGGATCAATAGTGCAAAAAGGAAAATTTTCGGCTTGTGCTTTGTTTGAATTTGTTAATGCGTTAAATAATGTAGATTTACCGACATTGGGTAATCCTACGATACCACACTTAAATCCCATTTACTTATTGTTTACCGTGCTTGAAAATAGATCTAATTTTTTATCTATTAATATAGATATTGAATCAATAATATTTTTTGTAATTTTTTCTAAATGTTTTTCTTCTTCTTCATTAAAATTGTTTAAAACATATTCCGATGCAGAAGTTTTTGAATCCGGTTTACCTATTCCAATTCTGACTCTTGAATAGTCTTTTCCTATAAATTTATCTATGGATGTAATTCCGTTATGACCCGCACTAGATCCACCAAATTTTGCTTTGATATTTCCAAAATCTATATCTATGTCATCATGAAAAACAATCACATCTTCAGCATCTATTTTAAAATATTCTATTAACTCTCGAATACATATTCCTGAGCTATTCATAAATGTAAGAGGTTTAATTGCATAAACTTTTTTGTTTGAAATATTTCCTGTGGTCAATAAACCTTTAAATTTTGGTTTTTGTTTTGAAAGACCAAAATTTTGGTTAATTGCATCAATAATTTTGAAGCCGATATTATGTCTGTTATTTTGGCTATCAAGAGTTGGGTTACCTAAACCTACTAAAAGAATCATATATAAAATTTAAAATTTGAAAATATTCACTTAAAATAATTTATTTTTTTTCTGGAGGAGTTTTTTCTTCTTTTTTCTGATCCTCTTTAGATTTGTCACCAGCTTTATCACCTTCAGCAGCTTTCTCTTCAGATTTTTCCGTAGCTGTCGCTTCAGTTCCTTCTGTGCCCTCAGCATCTTCTGCAGCTTCAGCAGATTCGCCCTCCGCAGGTTTTTCTGGTTCTTTAAATACCGTAGGTGCAGCAACAGTTGCTATAACGAAATCTCTACCTTGTATAGTTTGTTTAACATTTTCAGGTAAATTTATAGATGAAATTTTAATGCTAGCTCCAATTTCCAAACCTTCAAGGTCCACGATGAGTTCAGTTGGAATATTTTCAGTTGGGCACTTCAGCTCCACTTTTCTTCTTACAATGTTCAATACTCCACCTCTTTTTAATCCAGGACATGTTTCATTATTAATAAATTTAACAGGTATTTCTAAGATAATTTTTGCACCCTTAACAATTCTTAAAAAATCGATATGGATAGGATCATCACTAATGGGGTCGAAAGCTACATCTCTAGGCAAAACATTCATTGATTTTCCATCTATTTTCAAACTGATTATGTTTGATAAAAAATTTTCTTGGTCTATTAATGTTTTAACTTTTTTTGTTGAAAGAGAAATTGTTTGATTTTCTTCTGTTCCTCCATAAATTATACCAGGAACCTCGCCTTTTTGTCGAAGTGCACGAACTTGTCCTTTTGTATTTGTATTTCTTGCTGTTGCTTCTATAGAGCTCATAACGTGACGGTTTTTAACTTAAGAAAGTAAATTTTACAAGAAAATTATTTGAACAAATCAGAAACCGAAGTTGAATTTGATATACGTTTAATAGCCTCACCAATTAAATTTGATATTGTTAATACATGAATATTTCTAGCTTTTTTAACTTTATCTTCGTTATCAATCGTGTCAGTTAAAACTAAATTTTTTATATGAGATTTTTTGATTTTTTCAATTGCTTCACCACTTAAAACTCCATGTGTTACATAAACATGTACTTCTTTTGCTCCACGTTCCTTTAAGGCTTTCGCAGCATTAACTATTGTTCCTCCAGAATCAATAATATCATCTACAATTAAGCATGTTTTTCCTTTTACATTTCCAATAACATTCATTACTTGCGATTTTCCTGGAGCAGGTCTTCTTTTGTCTATAATTGCAAGGCCAACATCTAAAATTTTACCAAGTGCTCTAGCTCTCTCTACTCCACCAACATCTGGAGCAACACAAATTAAATTATTCTTTTTTAAATTTTTTTTTATATGTCTTGAAAAGATTGGTGTTGAAAAAAGGTTATCAACTGGAATATCAAAAAAACCTTGAATTTGTCCTGAATGAAGGTCAACAGTTACAATTCTATCAGCTCCAGCTTTAGTTATTAAATTTGATACTAATTTTGCAGAAATAGATGTTCTTGGCACAACTTTTCTGTCTTGCCTTGCATAGCCAAAATATGGAATTACTGCTGTAATATTCTTAGCAGAAGATCTCTTCAAAGCATCGATGCAAAGAAGCAATTCCATTAAATTATCATTCGCTGGATATGAAACAGATTGAATTATAAAAATACTATTGCCTCTAATATTTTCATTTATTTCTATATAAATTTCTCCATCGGCAAACTTTCTTATACTCGAATTGACAAGTTTATTTTTCAAGTATTTTGAAATTTTTTTACTTAAATTTTTATTACTATTGCCTGTAAGAAGTTTCATTTATGAAGACCCTATTTAATCATAATTAATGATATATTTCTACCATAATCATTATTTTTATTATTTAAAGATCTTCTTGAACTAAAAAAATTATTTTTTTTATTATAAGTATCCTTTTTAATTATTTCTATATTTTTTACACCAAAGTTAATTAATTGGCTTTTAAGATAGTCTCTGAGGCTGAAAAAAATTTTATTCTTAGCAAATTTAAAATAAACTATATTTTTTCTACTTTGTTTAATGAATTTTTTTTTGAAGTCATTTTTTACTTCATAATTATTTTGAGCTATACATGGACCAATAACTACCTTCAGGTCTTTTACAAAACTTCCATTTTTCAGAAAACTTTTAATTATTTTTATTACAATTTTTTTATAAGCTCCTCTCCATCCAGCATGTACAGCAGCAATTATATTTTTTTTGGGATCATAAAATAATATGGGTGCGCAATCTGCAGTTAATATTCCAAGCGCTATTCCTTTTTTGTTTGTTATCAATCCATCACCAGTTAGTTTTTTTTTTATTATTTTTTTAACATGAATAATTTTGTTACTATGAATTTGATTTAATAAAATTAAATGGTTTTTTTTACAACCTATTTTCTTGGATACAATATTTAAATTCCGAGAAATATTTTTTTTATTGTCGGATGCTCCTCGTCCAAAATTTAAACTTTTATAAATACTAGAAGAACTTCCAATAATGCTGTTAAAAAAAGCATGATTTATATTTGTAAATTTTATTAATTTTTTTGATATAATCAGTTTAAAACCCTATATTAAAATTAGTTTTCTTATTAGTAATTAACATTACTTTAAATAATTCTCCCATTTCATTTTTATCTATCAATCTTTTTAAGCGAAAATAAATATCCGCTTTTTTTGAAAAAGGCAGATTTTTTGAAATAATTTCAGCTCTTTCCAAGATTCCAAGACTAATTAAAAAATTTCTTTGAGAAGTAATTCCCTGTGATTTAAGTTTTAAATGATTTATTAGATTTTCAATCAACTTAAAATTAATTTTGTAAGTAATATCAATATTTCCATAATCTTTTAAAACACTTGTACTTTTATGTCTCTTAATCGCTTGAAGGCTATCAATCATTGATTTTTCTAAATAACCATAATCTATAATCAATAAACCACCATTTTCATTTTTTATTTGATTGGAAATTTTTTTTAGATATTCAAAAGATAAGGGAGAATACTCAATGAATTTTTGATTATCAGTTATTTTAATACCAATTTTTTTTTCGAGTTTTTTTATATTTGATATTATTTCTATAAATTTTAGATTGTTTTTATCAGATAAGTCGACGTATTTTTCATACCATTTATTATTTTTTTTAATAAATTGTTTTACCGGTAAAGCATCAAAAAATTCATTGGCTATAAATATTTTGGGTCCATTTTTTATTTTATTTAAATTATTAAGCCAGAAAATTTTAAAGTTTTTTAATTTTTTTTTTTGTAATTTTTTTAAATAAGAGCTTTTTTCTAATATGAATATATTACAAGACTTTTTAAAAAATGGAAATTTTTCAAATGAAGTTATCATTTGATAAATCATTTCACCATTTCCAGCACCTAATTCAATTATATTAATTTTTTTAGGGCAATTTAAATTTTGCCAAAAAGCAATAGTCCAAACTGCAATCATTTCTGAAAATAAAATAGAAATATTTGGTGCCGTTATAAAATCTCCTTTGCTTCCAAAAGGATTTTTTTTCATATAGAAACCATATTTTTTATTATACAAAGCTTGATCAATAAACTTATCAAGCGGGATATGATTTCCGTTTTTAAGATTCATTTTTTTTATAAAATAGGCCTAAGCCGGCTACAAAAAAAATAACACTTATTACCTGACCAAGAGTAAAGTTGAGGAAAATAAATCCTAACTGGATATCTGGTTCTCTAGTAAACTCAATGAAAAATCTAAATAGAGAATAAAATATTATAAATAGAGAAAAAGTAATCCCTGGAGCTTTAAAAAAATATTTTTTTAATACAAAATTTAGTAATATAAATAATATTATTCCTTCAAAAAAAGCCTCATAAATTTGAGAGGGATGTCTTGATAAATTATCTACTTTTTCAAATTTTACTGACCAAAAGATATTTGTTTGTCTTCCATAAAGTTCTGAGTTAATAAAGTTTGATATTCTTCCTAAAAAAATTCCAATTGGAACAGACATCGCAATTAAATCAAGAAATATGTAATAATTAATATTATTTTTTTTACTGAAAAGGTATGTTGCAAAAATTGCACCTAAACCTCCTCCATGAAAAGACATGCCACCATTCCATATCATGAATATTTCTATTAAATTTTTTGAATAATAAATCGGATTATAGAAGACAACATAACCTAATCTTCCACCAACAATGATACCGATAATTAAATAGGTAATTAAATCATCAAAAAGATTAAGAATCTTTTCATTTTTAATCAGGAATTTTTTACAGTAGAACCATCCAAATATTAATCCAAAAATATAAGACAGAGAATACCATCTTATTTCTAAGGAAAATATTTGAAATGCCACTGGGTCAAAATTGTTGATAAACATTTTAAAAAATAATATATGAATTAAAATATATTATTTTAAAAATTAAATATATGTCAAAATCAAAGTTTGTAATTGATAAATTAGCAAAATTATTTGAGCAAGGACTGGTTTCCTATAAAGATTTGAACAGTGAAATTTTGAATATTTTGAGATCAAAACGAGATGAAATAATTTTTAGAATGAAATTAACTAGTAAGGAAGAAACAGATATCCTTAATAAAAGAATAGAAAATCTAGAAAAAAAAATTGATAAACTTGAAAAAAAAAATACCTTAAGGAAATCTAAACGGGTAAAGAAATCATAACTTTTAATCCACCCGTTTCTGATTTTCTCAATTCAATAGTACCTCCGTGAGATCTAATTATATCTGATGAAATAGATAGGCCCAAGCCCACACTTGATTTAGTTTCACTTCTGCTTTTATCAATTTTGTAAAATGGTTTAAAAACATTTTCATATTCTGAAGCGGGGATGCCAGGTCCGTCATCTTCAATAATAATCACTATAGTTTTTCTAATTTTTGCCAGTTTTACTTTAACTTTTGTCGCGTATTTAAGAGCATTATCTATTAAATTGTTTAAACATCTTTGAATAAGATTTTTTCTTCCGTTAAATATTGTTTTTTCTGGTTGATCTAATGAAATATCTGCATTTTCATATTTTTTTACAGTAGATTTAATTAACTCCGATATATCAAATGTTTCAGTTTTATCTGAAAAAGTTGATTTAGAAAATTGAAGATACTCATTCAGCATTTTTTCCATTTCATATACATCTCCAGATAGTTTTTTAGAAATTTTCATATCTTTAATTAGCGCCAATTGAAGTTTAATTCTTGTTAGAGGTGTTCTTAAATCATGACTGATACCTGATAACATTTCTGATCTTTGATTTAGATGTCTTATAATTCTTTTTCTCATTCGATCAAATTCATATCCTGCTTTTCTTATTTCTAAAGCTCCAGAAGGTCTAAATTCCTCTATATCTTCTCCTCTGCCAAATTTTTCTGATGCTTCAGCTAATTTAATAATTGGTCTTGTTTGATTTTTTAAAAAAATTATAGCTACTAATATTAATAAAAAAGCAGGCAATGTTATCCATAAAGCAAATATTCTAATAGAAGAAGCTTGAATTCTTTCCTTTGGAAAAAAAATTTGTAAAACTCCTTCTCTAAATTTTATCCTTAAATCAACAACTTCTTTATGTGCCATTGTATTAAACCAATAAGCATTAAATTTTGGTTTCAACTCTCTTCTTAAGGTTCTGTCCATTGGACTAAACCATCTCTCAACTTTTATATCGGGGAGTTTTTCATTTTCTAAAAATCTAACAGAAAAATTAAAGTTTTGATTATATAAATCAGTAATCATTTGTTTATTATAATGACTTTCATTATTATAAATATCAATAATAGTAACTATTTCACTTACCAATGACCTAGTCATGCCTTTGTTTGTTTTTATCCAAAGACTGTCAAAAAAAACAATTAAAATAGTAATTTGCAAAATAATTATAGGTGTAGCTACAATTAATAGTCCTCTATAAAATAATTGTTTTGGTAATAATTTTTTTATAAATTTATTCAATCCATAAAACATAACCTGCACCTCTTATTGTTTGTAAATATTTTGGATTTTTGGGATCTGATTCAATTTTTTTTCTTAATCTAGTTATTATTACATCAATAGATCTTTCTTTGTCTAAGTTTAAAATTCTTCCAATTTCATCTCTTGAAAAAGTCTTTCCAGGTGAGTTAATCATTTCTTCAAGAATTATTTTTTCTGCGTTGTTTATTTTATATTCTTTGCTATTTTTAATAATTAAATGTTTGTTTAAATCAATCTTTATACTTCCAAATTCAATTACTCTTTTTAAATCTCTTCTTTTAGTTTTATTAAGAATATTTTTTATTCTTAAAACTAATTCTTTTGGTTCAAAAGGTTTAGGTAAATAATCATCAGCACCTACTTCTAACCCCTCAACTCTCTCTGATACTTCACTTTTGGCAGTCAAAAGAATTATAGGAGTATTTATCGAATTTTTATTTTCCTGAGTAAATTCTAGTCCACTTTTTCCAGGCATCATAATATCTAATACAATTAAATCAAATTTTACCACTTCTATTTTTTTGCTAGCATCTTCTGCGCTATTAGCAGTGGTTACTAAAAAATTATTTTCATTTAAGTATTGTTTGACTAAATTTCTTATTCCATCATCATCATCAACTACTAAAATATGTGCAACAAATTTATTCATTAATTATTTTTTTTAATACATTGTTGAAATATAAAACTTCTTTTGAATTAGAGTTTACAAGAGCTTTATAAATTCTCTTTTTTTGAATAGAAAATATTTCATCAAAAAGTTTTAAACCTTTATCACTTAAATATACATGTTTTAATCTTGTATCTTTTTCATCTTTTTTAAATTTAATAGCTTCTAATTTAATTAAATCTTTCAAAACTCTATTTAAACTTTGTTTAGTTACTTTAAGTTTTTTCAAGAGTTTAGAAATAGTAATTCCCTCATATATAGAGAGCAAATGGATAACTTTGTGATGAGCTATTCCAATTGAATATTTATCAAGGATTTTTTTTGCATCGAAAAAGGTTTCACGATAACTTATGAATATCTTTTCTATAAACTCTTTTAACTGATCATCTTTTAAATATAGAAGTTCTTTCATAAATGATAAGTTATATTGACATATTCTATATACAAAGATATTTTTTTAAAAAAATAAATCTAAATGATACCTTACGACAAAAGATCTGGAAAAATATGGTGCAACAATGAACTTGTTGATTGGCAAGAAGTAAAACTTCATGTTTTGAGTCATGGTCTGCATTATGGTAGCTTTGTATTCGAAGGCTTAAGAGTTTACGATGAAAAAATTTTTAAATTAGAAGAACATACTGATAGATTTTTCTATTCAGCAAAGAGAATGGATATAAAAATTCCATATTCAAAGGATGAAATAAATCAAGCAACAAAAAAAATTGTTTCAGTACAAAATGTTCAAAATGGATACATCAGACCTTTTGCTTGGAGAGGAAGTGAAATGATGGCAATATCTGCTCAAAATACAAAAATACATGTAGCAATTGCAACCTGGGAGTGGGGAACTTATTTTGATCCAAAGTTAAAATTAGAAGGAATAAAACTAAATATATCTAAATGGAGAAGACCAGCCCCAAACACTATTCCGTGGGACACTAAAGCATCAGGTCTTTATATGATTTGTACTTTGTCTAAACATGAAGCAGAAAGACAAGGTTACTCAGATTCTTTAATGCTAGACCACGAGGGAAATATTGCAGAAGCTACTGGCGCAAATATTTTTTTTAAGGATAAAAATGGTGATTTACATACTCCAATTCCAGATTCTTTTTTAGATGGCATAACTAGAAGAACAGTGATTGAAATCGCAAAATCCAAAAATATTAATGTAAATGAAAGAAAGATTAGTCCCGATGAACTTTCCAATTTTGTTGGATGTTTTATAACAGGAACTGCAGCAGAAATAACTCCAGTTTCTAAAATTTCTAATCATGAATATAAAGTTTGTAATGTTATTTTAGATTTGTCAGAGAGCTATGATAAATTAGTTCGTAAAAAAAAAGTAGCTTAATTTTTTTGATCCTCAGAAATAGCATGATCAATGCTTTTTCTTAAATATTCATACCCAGTATAAAGAGTTATAAAAGCTGAAAGCCAAAGCAATATTATTCCAATTGTTTGAGCGTTGTAATCTTGAAAATTAACAATTTTATTTCCAGTTTCTCCGGTAAGCAATATTGCAATAGCGAACATTTGCAAGAATGTTTTCATTTTTGCTAAATTTGAAACTGGAAGTTTAATTTGTTCTTTTGCCAAAAATTCTCTTAAACCAGAAACTAATATTTCTCTTGTTAAGATAATTATTGCCGCGATTACTTCATAGTTTTGAATAGTTCCATTCATCACTAACAATATTAGTGCCGTTGCAACAATTATTTTATCCGCAATTGGGTCTAGCAATTCACCCAATTCAGATTCTTCTTTGTACATTCTAGCTAATAAACCATCCAGAAAATCTGTAAATGAGGCAATTAAAAATAAAGCAAATGGAATAATGTCCCCATAAAATCCTGGTAAATAAAAAGTAATTACAAATACTGGAACAATTATTATCCGGCCTATTGTTAAGTAATTTGGTATTTTAAATTTCATTCGTGAAAGAAATTATATATTTTTTTTGCAACTTTTTCCTCAACTCCTTCAACAGACTTTATCTCTTCTAAACTAGCTGATTCTACGGCTCTTGCAGAGCCAAAATGGTTGAGCAGCGATCTTTTTCTCATGGAACCTATTCCATTTATCTGATCCAATAATGATCTTCGAATACCTTTTTGCCTTTTGGCTCTATGAGCATTTATTGCAAATCTATGAGCTTCGTCTCTTAATCTTTGCAAAAAAAACAATGTGGGGTCATTTTTTTCAAATTTAAATGTTTTTCCATTGTAAAAAAAGGTTTCATTTCCACTATTTCTTAACTTACTTTTGGCTATAGCTATCATGGGAATATCATATAAACCTAATTCGTTAAGCACTTCTCTCACAGCAGAATATTGACCTTTTCCTCCATCGATAAGCACTAAATCAGGAAAAGTTAAATAATTTTCTTTTTCAAGTATTGCTCGTTTAAATCTTCTAGTTAAAACTTCTCTCAACATGGCATAATCATCTTGTTCAGCGTTTCTAGTTTTAATATCAAACTTTCTGTATCTTTTTTTGATAAAACCCTCATCTCCAAAAGTAACCATAGCACCAACACTATTAGTTCCTTGAATGTGGCTGTTGTCATAAACTTCTACTAAACTAATGTTATTTTTTAAATTGAATTTTTTAGATACTCCTTCAAATAAGCTCTTATTATTATTGGTTTCATATAGTTTTCTATTTAAAGACTCTTTTGCGTTTTTTTCTGCAAGAGAAACAACTTTTGCTTTTGTTCCTTTTTTTGCAATTGTAATTGAGATATTTTTTTTATCTTTTGCGCTTAAAGCTTGTTCAATTAATTTTTTGTCTTTAATATCAAGGTTTAATATTATTAATTTAGGCACATTTTTATTTTCATAAAATTGCATTAAAAAAGAAGACATGATTTCAGAAATATTTTGATCCGGATCATGTTTTGGAAAATATGATTGATTTCCCCAATTTTGTTTAGATCTATAGAAAAATACTTGAATACAAGTTTTGCCAGATTCTTTATATGCTGCAATCACATCAGCCTCTACTAGATTGGCTTCATTAATTCTTTGAGAAGATTGAATTATATTTAAAGATTTAATTCTATCTCTAAATATTGAAGCTTTTTCAAAATCTAATTTTTCACTCGCTTCCTCCATTTGTTTTGATAAATTTTTTTGAATTTCTCGAGATTTACCAGAAATAAATTTAATTGCATCATCAACAGAATTTTTGTAATCATTTTTTTCAACATAACCAACACAGGGTCCAGAGCATCTTTTTATTTGATATAAAATACATGGTCTCTTTCTGTTTTTAAAAGTTGTATCATCACACACTCTTAGTAAAAAAATTTTTTGAAGCATTTTAATAGTCCAATTTGCAGATCCTGCAGACGCAAATGGACCAAAATAAAAACCATCTTTATCTTTTTTTCCTCTATGTTTTGTAACTTGTGGCCATTGATCTTTATTTCCTATAAAAATAAATGGAAAAGATTTGTCATCTTTAAGCAAAATGTTGAATTTAGGTTTAAATTTTTTTATTAAGTTAGCTTCTAAAAGTAAAGCTTCGCTTTCATTTGCAGTTGTTGTAATCTCAATTTTAAAAGTTTGAGACAACATTCTTTCAGTTCTTATGATGTGATTTTTTTCAGATACGTAACTTTTAAGTCTATTTGGTAAGCTTTTTGCCTTACCAACATATAATATATCGCCTTTATGATTTAACATCCTATAAATCCCAGGGCTTTTAGGAATTAAAGAAAGTTCTTTTCTAATTACTTCTTTTCCAAGGTCAGAGCTTTTCATGGCTTCTTTTTTTAGAAATTTGAATACCAACAGAAGTGCATTGTTTTAAAATTTCTAATTTTTCTATTTGAAGAATAATTTTATCGATTCTTTTATCTACAAATAGTTCATCAAAAACATCTTCAGCCAGTGTTTCTAAAAAATTATAATGCTTGTTTTTGACTAATTTTTCGATCAATTTTACAATTTTGCTATAGTTTACAATTGATTTGATATCTTTATCATTTGTAGGATTTTTGTCTTGGCAACTAACTTCTAAATTAAATTTTACCTTTTGTTTTTTTTCTTTTTCAAAATCATAGTACCCAAGTTGTAAGTCCAAAGTTAAATCTTTGATAAGAATTTTTTTCTCATAGTTGAATAATTTTTTATTCTTATCTATTTTAACAATTTTAAGATTGTTTTTTTTCATTCCTTTAAACCTATTATGTCTGGTGTTTGCCAATTTAAATTTTGACCACTATCAACCGCCACAATTTGTCCTGTAATTGATCTGTTTTTAATAAAAAAGTCAACACTTGAACATATTTGTTTTACATTAACCTGTCTTCTCAAAGGTGTTGCTAAATATTGTTTTTTAAAATGTTGATTGCTTTGTCTTACGTTTTTTAAAGTTGGTCCAGGCGCTATTCCATTTACTCTAATTTTTGGAGCTAAAGTCATGGCGCTAGTTTTCGTAAGTGTAAATAATCCAGTTTTACTTAATGTATAAGAAAAGAAAAAAGGTGTAAGTTTAAACACTCTTTGATCAATTATATTTATAATATTTGCATTTTTGCTTTTGCCAGTATTTTTTGAAAATTCTCTTGAAAGATAAGCCGGAGCTTTTAAATTCGTATTTAAATGCATATCCCAGCTTTTAGTTGAAAAGTTTAAAAGATTATCGTTTTCAAATAATGAGGCATTATTTATTAAACAATCAAAATATTCTAATTTTTTTTTAGAAAAGTGAATTATTTTTTTTAGATCTTTTTCTTTACTTAAATCTCCTTTAACTAGATAAATTTTTGTACCATTTTCAGATAATTGTTTTTTTAATTTCTCAGCACCACTTTTAGATTTATTATAATGAATGACAATTTCTACACCCGGACCTGATAAATTTTTTGCGATTGCAGCACCTATCCTAGCAGCACCACCAGTAATAATTATTTTATTTGCTTCCATTTTTTTTTACCTTTTTGTGCTCTTGTTCCAGGCATACCCATTGTCGATCTTCCTTTGGGATAAATCTTATTATTTAAACTATACTGTTTAACTTTTGGATTAAGTGTAATCTCTAATTCAGTACTTTCAAGTTTTCTAATTTCATCTCGAATTTTAACTGCCTCCTCAAATTCAAGGTTTGTAGCTGCTTCTTTCATTCTTTTATTAAGTGCTTTGAGATGTTTTTTTAGATTTCCTCCGATATTTTCTCCAGCTCCAACTTTTACATAATCTTTTTCATAAACACTTTTTAATACATCGCTGATCTCTTTTTTAATTGTTGTTGCGTTAATATTATTCTTTTTATTGTATTTTAATTGAATAGTTCTTCTTCTATCTGTTTCTTCAATAGCTTTTTTAATGCTTTTGGTTTCTTTATCTGCATATAAAATTACTTTACCATCCAGGTTTCTCGCTGCTCTTCCGATTGTTTGAATTAATGATCTTTCGGATCTTAAAAAACCTTCTTTATCAGCATCTAAAATTCCAACTAACGCACACTCAGGTATGTCCAGTCCTTCTCTTAAGAGATTGATTCCAACAAGAACATCAAACACACCCAGTCTTAAATCTCTCATAATTTCAATTCTTTCAAGGGTGTCTATATCAGAGTGCATATATCTAACTTTAATTCCATTTTCATGAAGATACTCGGTTAAGTCTTCTGCCATTTTCTTTGTTAAGGTTGTAACTAAAACTCTATAATTTTTCTCAACAGTTTTTTTACATTCGTACATTAAATCATCCACCTGATTTTTTGCAGGTCTAACTTCTACAGGAGGATCAATTAATCCGGTTGGTCTAATTACCTGATCAATATATTTTCCTTTTACTTGTTCTAATTCCCAGGGTCCTGGTGTAGCAGACACAAAAATTGTTTGAGTTCTCATCATATTCCATTCTTCAAATTTCAGCGGTCTATTATCCATGCAAGACGGTAATCTAAATCCATATTCAGCAAGAGTACTTTTTCTTGATCTATCTCCTTTAAACATTCCATTGAGCTGTGGAACAGTTACATGACATTCATCTACAAATATTAGAGTGTTATCTGGAAAATATTCAAAGAGAGTAGGAGGTGGTTCACCAGGTTTTCTTCCAGATAAAAATCTCGAGTAATTTTCAATTCCAGCACAAGAACCTGTTGCCTCAATCCGTTGTGCTTCAAGTAATTTATTTTGTTCTTTATGTTTTTTAATGGTTATTTCTAATTCTTTTCTAATATTAATTATTGCTTGCTCAATTGTTGGTTTGGGAGTGATATAGTGACTATTGGCATATACTTTGACTAAACTTAAATCTCTTACCAAATCTCCAGTTAACGGATCAATTTCTTCTATTTTTTCAAGTTTATTATCAAATAAACTTAATCTCCATGCACGATCTTCCAAGTGAGATGGGAATATTTCTAAATATTCTCCTCTTGCCCTAAAAGTTCCTCTATAAAAGTTTTGATCGTTTCTTTTGTATTGCAAACCAACTAAAGATTTTATGATTTGCTCCCTATTATATTCATTATCTTTTTGGAGAGTTAACGTCATCTTACTATAAGCCTCAACAGATCCTAAGCCATAAATACACGATACACTCGCAACTATTATAACATCATCTCTTTCCATTAGTGATCTTGTTGCCGAATGTCTCATACGGTCTATTTGTTCATTAATAGAAGCCTCTTTTTCAATGTAGGTATCTGATTTTGGAACGTAAGCTTCTGGAGTATAATAATCATAATAAGAAACAAAATACTCAACTGCATTATCTGGGAAAAAATTTTTCATTTCTCCATAAAGTTGAGCAGCTAAAGTTTTATTAGGAGCCAAAATTAAAGCTGGTCTATTTGTTTGTTCTATGACTTTCGCCATAGTGAATGTTTTTCCAGAACCTGTAACTCCTAGCAGAACTTGATTAAACTCGCCCTTATTTGCACTATTAACTAATTTTTTTATTGCTGTTACAAGTTTAAATTTTTTACCACCTTCAAGTTTTCCACTTATTTCTGGATTTTTACTTTGAATATCTGTAATTAAATCTTGATAAGTGTTTTGCATATATTAAACAAGGTATTAGAATAATAACATTTTTCAATGAGCATTATATCTGACAGTCTTAAAAGAATAAAACCATCTCCAACTATTGCTGTAACTCAAAAAGCAAGGGAATTAAAAGCATCAGGAAAAGATGTTATTGGATTAGGGGCAGGTGAACCTGATTTTGATACACCAGATAATATTAAAGAAGCAGGCATCAAAGCCATAAAGGATGGTGACACTAAATATACGGCAGTGGATGGAACGACAGCTTTAAAGCAAGCAATAGTAAAAAAATTTAAAAAGGAAAATAACCTTAATTATACAACAGAACAAGTAACAACAGGGGTAGGCGGAAAACATGTAATTTATAATGCTATGATGGCAACTTTAAATGAAGGAGACGAGGTAGTTATTTCTGCGCCTTATTGGGTATCTTATCCTGATATTGTTCTTTTAACCGGAGCCAAACCTGTGATTGTGGAATGTTCCGAAGAACAAGGATTTAAGTTAAAAGCCAAAGATCTTGAAAGTAAAATTACTAATAAAACTAAGTGGGTCATAATAAATTCACCATCTAATCCAACAGGAGTTTGTTATTCAGAAGATGAAATAAAACAGTTAGCTGAAGTTTTAAAAAAACAATCGCATGTCCACATTTTGAGCGATGATATTTATGAACATATTTTATATGAGGGATTTAAATTTTTTACAATTGCCCAGATACCTGAATTAAAAGATAGAGTTTTAACAATGAATGGCGTGAGCAAATCATATGCAATGACAGGATGGAGAATTGGTTATGCCGCAGGACCTAAAGAAATAATTAAAGCAATTGCAAAAATTCAATCTCAGTCTACAACTAATCCGTCTTCAATTAGTCAAGCAGCAGCTGTAGAAGCTTTAAATGGAACTCAAGATTTTATATCTCAAAGATCAAAAGCATTTCAAGAAAGAAGAGATTTTGTAGTTGGTGAATTAAATAAAATTAATGGAATAAATTGTTTAAAGCCAGAAGGTGCATTTTATGTTTTTCCAAGTTGCAAAAAATTATTGGGAAAAAAAGATAGTAAAGGAAATGTTCTTAAGACTGATACTGATTTTGTTCAATCATTGCTTGAGAATGCTGGAGTAGCTGTTGTTCAAGGTTCTGCATTCGGATTAAATGGATTCTTTAGAATATCTTATGCAACTTCCATGGAAAATCTAAAAAAAGCTTTAAGTAAAATTTCAGATTATTGTAAAAGTCTTAAATAATTTAGTGCGATAGAAACTTTTCAGCCTCTAAAGCAGCCATACAACCCATTCCAGCAGCTGTTACTGCTTGCCTGAATATTTTATCTTTCACATCTCCAGCAGCAAAAACGCCAGGAATGTTAGTAATTGTAGAATCTGGTTTTGTAATTACATATCCTTCTTTGTCCATATCTAATTGACCTTTGACTAAAGATGTTGCTGGGTCATGTCCAATAGCTATAAATAATCCATCAATTTTAATTTCAGAAACTTTATTTGTTTTAACGTTTTTAATTTTTAAACCTTTTACATTTTTTGGTTCTTTATCGCCCAATACATCTTCAACAACAGTATCCCAAATAATCTCAATTTTTCAGCTCTTAATTGATCTCTTCTGTGAATTAATTTAACTTTTGTTGCAAATTTGGTTAAAAACATAGCTTCTTCAACAGCAGCATTTCCGCCCCCTACAACTGCTACTTCTTTATCTTTAAAAAAGAAGCCATCACATGTTGCGCAAGCCGAAACACCAAATCCTCTAAATTCTTGTTCTGATTTTAAATTCAACCATCTTGCTTGTGCTCCAGTTGATATAATTATTGTATCTGCAGTATATTTTTGTCCACTGTCTCCAACAGTTTCAAAAGGAGAAGATTTTAAATTTAAAGATGAAACATGATCTTCAATTAGTTCAGTTCCTACTGCTTTTGCCTGATCTCTCATTTGTTCCATTAACCATGGTCCCTGAATTACATCAGCAAATCCTGGATAATTTTCTACATCAGTTGTAGTTGACATTTGTCCCCCAGGTTCAATTCCATAAACTAGAATTGGTTTAAGCATTGCACGAGCCGCGTACACAGCAGCAGTATATCCTGCTGGACCAGAACCAATTATTAACACTTTTGTGTGTTTAGTTGGATTTTGACTCATATCAAAGCTATATAGTAATTTATGACTAAATTAAAAGGGTTAATATTAACTGAAGGAATGCATGGTATGATTAGTCAAGCAGAAGGATTGGCTAAAGCATTAGGTTTAAATTTTTTTCACGAAAAAATTGAATTAAATAACTTTTGGAAGTTGATGCCATCAAAATTTACTCCAGTAAAAAGATTTATATTTAAAAATTCTATAAAAGAAAATTTTGATGTGATTATTTCATGTGGAAGAAAAAGCGTAATACCGTCAATTTTTTTCAAACAGAATTCTCAAAAAAAAATATTTAATATCCACATTCAAGATCCTAAAGTTTCGTTAAAAAACTTTGATTTTGTAGTAGCTCCGGAGCATGATGATCTTGAAGGAGAAAATGTAATTTCAACAAAAGGAGCGTTACATTATTTAAATATGAAGGAAATTGATGAAAATAGGGGTTATTTGGAAGATAAAATTAATAAAAACAAAGATATTATCACTTTAATTTTAGGCGGTCCCACAAAATACTACAAATATACAAAGGAAAATATTCAAAAAATTTATTCAAAACTAAATAACAATATAAATAAAAAAAACTTGCATCTTGTGGTTATACCTTCAATGAGGACGCCATCTGAAACCATAAAATTGGCTAAAGAATATTTCGGATCAGATCATTTAATAATAGATAATGTTGATAAAAAAGCATATTTATCAGGCTTATCTTTAGCCAAGTTTATTGTAGTAATGTGTGACTCGAGTTCTATGATTTCTGAAGCTGCTTTAACCGGCAAACCAATCTATGTAGCACAAATTCCTAGTTCAAAAAATGATTATAGATTTAAAAAATTTAGAGATTTATTTAAAGAGCTTAATATTATTAAAGAATTAAATGATAATTTAGAAACTTGGAACTATGAAAGATTAGATGAAACTAATAGAGTAGCTCAAGAAATTAAAAAAAAATTATTTTAAATGTCCTTTTTAAATTCTTTACTAAATAATTCAAAAAAATTCGATGAACCATTTACTCATTGGGAGTTAAATCAGCCACTTAGTGAAGGCGCTATGCAAGAAATAGTTAATGCAGATATTGTAAATCCTAATGATCACAAACTTCAACATGATGGCACTAGAGCAATTGATGGCGGTGAAGGAAAATTTAGAGAAGGCATTTCATCAGGAGGAAAAGCATTAAAGTTCAGGTGTTTTGTTGATAAAAATAATTCAAAAAAATTTCCTAATTTAACAAATTTTATAAATGAACTTCAAAGCAAAAATACATATGAAAAAATTTCTGAATTAATAAAAAAAGATTTAGCCAAGTCTTATGTAAGAGTAGAGGTTATTTGTGATAGACAAGGTTTTTGGTTAAAACCTCATTGTGATATTAAAGAAAAATTAATGTCATGTTTGCTATTTGTTAATAAATTTAATGAAGATACTAGTTTAGGAACAGATTTTTATGATAAAAATTTGAACAAAGTTAAAACTCTTCCTTATAGAGATAATTACGGATATTTCTTTTCTAGTGGATTCAATTCTTGGCATGGAATGGAAAAAAAAGAAATTAAAAAAGAAAGAAGATGTTTACAGGTAAATTATGTAACTTTTAAAACTGATTGGCCAGTTGATTAATGAAAGATATTTTGGATTGCTATAACATTCATTTTTTTTGATTTAAGAGATTTAATACCTTCTAAACAAGCATAAGCAGTAGACATATTTGTACAATAGGGAACTTTATTAATTAAAGTTGCCCTTCTTAAAGAAGTTGAATCTTGAACACGATAAGCACGCTTTCCACCCCCAGTATTGATTACTAAGGCGATTTTTTTTGCATTTAGTATATCAACAATATGAGGAGATCCCCCACTTACTTTATTTACTTTTTTGCATTTGATGCCATTTTTTTTTATTGCATCTGCAGTACCTTCGGTCCCACACAATGTAAAATTTAATTCAACCAATTTTTTTGCTAAATCTATTCCTTCATTTTTATGTTTATCTTTTAAAGAAATAAATGCTAATCCTCTTGTTGGTAATGAATTTCCGGCAGAAATTTGACTTTTAGCGTATGCAAGACCAAAATCTTTATCTATTCCCATTACCTCTCCCGTAGATTTCATTTCAGGGCCTAGCAACACATCAACGTTTGGAAATTTATTGAAAGGGAAAACAGCTTCTTTCACAGCAAACATATTCTTGTTTTTATTTATTAAATTAAATTCTGATAATTTTTCACCCGTCATTACTCTTGAAGCAATTTTAGCTAAAGGAATTCCTTTAGCTTTTGAAACAAACGGAACAGTTCTGCTAGCTCTTGGGTTAACTTCAATTATATAAATTTCGTCATTTTTAATTGCAAACTGTACATTCATAAAACCTTTTACTTTTAGCGCTACTGCTAATTTTTTTGTTTGATTTTTAATTTCGACTATTAATTTTTCTTTAATAGCTACTGGAGGCAGACAACATGCCGAGTCGCCCGAATGAATACCAGCCTCTTCAATATGTTGCATTATTCCGGCAACAAATACTTCATTACCATCTGAAATTGCGTCAACATCAACCTCCATAGCATTATTAATAAATTTATCAATTAATATTGGGTTGTTTTCTGCTGCTTTAAAAGCTTCTTCCACAAAATTTTTTAGTTGATTTTTTTCATAAACTATTTCCATTGCTCTACCACCTAAAACATATGATGGCCGAACAACTAAAGGTAGACCAATTCTTTCAGCAATTTTGATTGCTTGTTTGTAAGATTTTGCAATTCCACTATCTGCTTGTTTTAATTTTAATTTAATTAGAAGTTTTCTAAATCTGCCCCTATCTTCAGCAAGATCAATTGAAGAATATTGAGTTCCTATAATAGGCAATGAATTTTCATGAAGAAATTTTGCTAATTTGATAGGAGTTTGTCCGCCAAATTGAGCAATTATACCTACTAAATTACCTTTGGATTTTTCTTTTAAAATTATGTTATGAACATACTCTTCAATTAAAGGCTCAAAATATAATCTATCGCTTGTGTCATAATCAGTGGAGACGGTCTCAGGATTACAGTTAATCATTATTGTTTCAAACCCAGCTTCTTTTAAAGAAAAACTTGCTTGGCAACAACAGTAGTCAAATTCAATTCCTTGACCAATTCTATTTGGTCCTCCTCCTAAAATAATTATTTTCTTTCTTGAAGAAGGGTTTGCTTCACACTCTGTATTTAATGAAAAGTTCCTTTGATATGTAGAGTACATATAAGGAGTAAAAGATTTAAATTCTGCAGCACACGTATCCACCTTTTTAAATACTGGCCAAACTTTTAGAGCTATCCTTTTTCTTCTTACTAATTTTTCATTAGTTTTTGAAAGTTGTGCTATTTTTTTATCAGAAAAACCAATAGATTTTATTCTGTTAAATTCATTAAAGTTTTTTGGTATTCCATTTTTTGTAATTTGATTTTCCGTATCAACGATTTCTTTAATTTGTTCTAAGAACCAAGGATCAATTTTAGATAGTTTATATATTCTATTTAACTTTATTTTTTTTCTAATTGCTTCCGCAACTAACAATAGCTTGTTTGGTATATTTATATTTAATTTTTTCTCTATTTCTTTTTTATTTAAATCAAAAATTCTATCTAATCCCGAAAAACCAACTTCTAAGGATACAAGAGCTTTCTGAAAAGATTCCTTAAAATTTCTCCCTATAGACATTGCTTCGCCAACTGACTTCATTGATGTTCCTAGAATCGCAGGAGACTGAGAAAATTTTTCAAAAGTAAACCTTGGAATTTTTGTTACAACATAATCAATCGTTGGTTCAAAAGATGCTGGTGTTACTTTTGTTATTTCATTTTTTAATTCATCTAGTGTATAACCAATAGCTAATTTAGCAGCAACTTTCGCAATAGGAAAACCAGTTGCTTTCGATGCTAAGGCAGATGATCTAGATACTCTCGGATTCATTTCGATTATAACCATTTTTCCATTTTTAGGATTGATAGCAAATTGAACATTAGACCCACCTGTTTCAACTCCAATTTTTCTTAAACATGCAATCGAAGCGTTTCTCATAATCTGATACTCTTTATCTGTAAGGGTAAGTGCAGGGGCAACAGTTATAGAATCGCCTGTATGAATGCCCATTGGGTCTACATTTTCTATCGAGCAAATAATTATACAGTTATCATTTTTGTCCCTAACGACTTCCATTTCAAATTCTTTCCATCCTTCTAAACATTCTTCTACGAGCACTTGATTTTCAGGTGACTCTTGAAGTCCTACTTTAACAGATTTAAAAAACTCCTCTTTGGTTCTTGCAATGCTACCGCCAAGTCCGCCTAGGGTAAATGAAGGTCTTATAATTGCTGGCAAGCCTACTTTTCTAAAACATTTTTGAGCTTGTTTTATACTGTTTAATATTTCAGATTTCGGAAGATTAAGTCCGATATCAGACATATTTTTTCTAAATTTTTTTCTATCTTCTGCATTTGAAATCGCTTTTGAATTTGCTCCAATTAATTCAATTTTATATTTTTTGAGCAATCCAATTTTTTCAGCTTTAATGGCCAAATTTAATGCAGTCTGGCCTCCCATCGTTGGTAGAATTGCATTAGGTTTTTCTTTTTTTATAATTTTTTCAAGAACATCAATGGTTATGGGTTCAATGTATGTTTTATCAGCAACGTCTGGATCGGTCATAATAGTTGCAGGGTTAGAATTTATTAAAACTACTTTATAACCTTCATCTTTAAGAGCTTTACATGCTTGCGTTCCTGAATAATCAAATTCACATGCCTGTCCAATTATTATTGGGCCTGCTCCTATTACTAAAATTTTCTTAATATCTTTTCTTTTTGACATATTTTTTTACTTCATTGATAAATTGTTTAAATAAATACACACTGTCTTGCGGACCAGGATTTGACTCTGGATGATACTGAACTGAAAATACTGGTTTATTTTTTAACTTTATTCCCTCAATACAATTATCAAATAAAGATTTATGAGTTATCTCAACATTTTTGGGTAAACTTTCTTTTAGTATTTCAAATCCATGATTTTGACTTGTAATTTCAACCTTTTTATTTAACAAATTTTTAACAGGATGATTTGCTCCTCTATGACCTAATTTCATCTTTTTTGTTTTAGCATTCAATGCCAAGGCTAATATTTGATGACCAAGGCATATACCAAATATTGGAATATTTTCTTTGATTAATTTTTGAATAATTTTAATAGCATACTTTCCAGTTGCAGCAGGATCCCCTGGACCGTTTGATAAAAAAATACCATCTGGTTTCATTTTTAAAATTTCACTCGCACTTAATGTGCAAGGAACTACAGTAACTTTACAATTAAAATCTGAAAAATATCTTAAAATATTTTTTTTGATTCCATAATCTATTGCTATTATTTTAAAAATTTTTTTATTGTTTTTTTCAAAACCTTTCCCTTTTTTCCAAGTCTTATATCCTTGCCAAACATATTTTTTTTTTGTGGTAACTATTTTAGCTAAGTCAAGATTGTTTAGCCCTGACCATTTAGTTGATAAATTCAATAGTTTATTGATATTAAATTTGCCATTTTTATTATTTGATATCGTGCCCTTTGGAGCACCTGTATCTCTAATAAAATTTGTTAAAGATCTTGTATCTAATCCAGTAATACCCACTATTTTATTCTTTTTTAGCCATATATCTAAATTTTTAAGTGATCTATAATTGGATGGATTGGTTATTTCAGAATTAAATATTACACCTCGTGTCCAAATTTTATTAGATTCATGATCTTCCTCATTGGTTCCAACATTGCCAATGTGTGGAAAAGTAAAATTAATTATTTGTCCAGCATAAGACGGGTCAGAAATAATTTCTTGATAACCTGTTATAGAAGTATTAAAGCATACTTCGCCAGTAGCTGTACCTTGGTATCCAATGCCAATACCTCTAAACACCGTTTTATTTTCAAGAACTAAAATGCCTGGGGAAAAATGAAATAATTTATTTGAGTTACCTTTTGGTTTATTGATCAATTACAACTCATAAGTTAAAGGTTAATATAATAAAACTTAAATTTCCGCAACAGGTCTAATACAAATTTTTAAAAATACAATTTTTTCTTTTAACAAAATTGTCTATACAGTAGATTAAGAAAAATAATGTTTCTCAAAGATAAGATCGATAATGATTATAAAAAAGCATTAAAAGCTAAAGATAAGGCCAAAATATCAGCTTTTAGGTTAATTTTATCGTCTATTAAGGATTTAGAGATATCAAATAGATCGGGACCCAACAAAAAAGTTACTGATAACGAAGATATAAAAAAACTCCTTAAAAAAATGATTAAACAAAGATCCGAATCAATCGAAATTTATAAGAAAAACAATAGACAAGATTTGTCAGAAGTTGAAGAAGGAGAGGTGCAAGTGTTAACATCTTATTTGCCCAAGCAATTGAGCGAGGAAGAAACAAATAAAGTGTGCAAAGAAACTATTAAAAAAATAGGAGCGAATTCAATAAAAGATATAGGAAAGATAATGGGCGAACTAAAAAAACAATACTCAGATAGTTTAGATTTCTCAAAAGCTGGGTCTATTTTAAAAGAACTATTAATTAAATAATGAAATATCCCAAAGAATATTTAGAAGAAATTAAAGCAAGATTAAAAGTTTCTACAGTTGTATCCAAAACAGTAAATCTAAAAAAAAGAGGAAAAGAGTTTGTTGGATTGTCCCCATTCAAAAATGAAAAAACACCTTCATTTACAGTAAATGATGAAAAGGGTTTTTATCATTGTTTTAGCACATCTGAACATGGCAATATTTTTGATTTTTTAATGAAAACTCAAAATTTAAAATTTGGAGAGTCAGTTAAAACTTTAGCAAATTTAGCGGGAATGAGACCTTACACTTTTTCGAAAAAGGATGAAGAAAGAGAAAAAAATTGGCAACATTATGTTTCTATTTATTCGAAATATATAGAATTTTACCATGATGCGCTTTTAAAAAATAGCAATTCAGAATTAGCAAAAAATTACTTAAAAAATAGAAATGTTACTATTGAGGAAGTTAAAAAATTTAATATTGGATATGTAGAGAAAAATCCAAATTTCTATGAAAAAATAAAGGATAAGTTTGATGAAAAATTTTTAAAAGAATGTGGTTTATTTTATTTTGATGAAAAAAAGAAACAATATGTTGAAAGATTTAGAGCTAGAGTAATATTTCCTATTAATTCAATTTCAGACCAGCCCATTGCAATTGGAGGGCGCACAATTCAAAATGATAATTACCAAGCTAAATACATAAATTCTCCAGAAACGCAATTTTTTAAAAAAGGAAATAACTTGTACAACATAAATAGAGCTAGAAAATTGTCAAACTCGATAGATCAAGTATTTTTGGTTGAAGGTTATATGGATGTAGTTGGTTTAAGCAAAAATGGTGTTGAAAATGCTGTTGCAAATTTAGGCACAGCTTTAACAGAAAGACAGATATTAATGCTTGGACAATTTTTTAATGAAGTGATCATTTGTTTTGATGGAGATGAAAGCGGCTATAAAGCAGCAGTAAGAGCTGCAGAAAACAGCATTAAGGAATTGCAACCTGAAAAACATATTTCTTTTCTATTTTTGCCTGAAGGAGAAGATCCTGATAGCTATGTAAATAAAAATGGCAAAGATACTTTTTTGTCATTCTCAAAGCAAAATAAAATTTCAATATATCAATTTATTTTTAGCCATTATTATAAGCTATCAACTGGCTCTCCTCCATCTTTAGCAATTTTAGAAAAAAAACTGAGATCTATAGCAAATTCTATTAAAGATGAATTTATAAAAAAATATATTTTAGAATTTTTTTTAGAAAAAATTTCCTCTTTTACTCCAAATATAAATATTAGAAAAAAATTTATCCCTAAAAAAATTTCTTCTTTAAGATCAACTCAAAGGATATTTAATGAAACTAAATCATTGAATAAAATAGAACTAAAAGAATACTCTTTATTGTTCTTAATTATAAATAATCTACAATTTTTCAAAGAGCGTTTAGATAATTTGAAAGAATTACATCTATTTTCTCATGAAAATAAAGAAGCTATGTCAAAAATTATCAATCATTTAGAAGAGAACGATGACCCACATATAGTTGAAATTCCAATAGACAATAAAATTTTATATAAAGTAAATAAATATGCTTCAATAAAACATATCTTCAAAAATATTAATAATGACAAATTTAAACTTATGGAAATTTATGATGAAATAACAAAGGATCTATCATCAATCGGAATTGATTTAAAAATTGAAGAATTAGAATCACAATTTTCTCAAGATTTAAACGAAAATACTTTTAATCAGATAAAGGAATTAAAAAAATTACAAAATATCAATTAAACTTAGCAATTTACACGTAGATTTTTTCAAAATTAGCATTATATAAGTCTTCCAGACTTTTAATTGTGGAACGAATAATTACAAAATCATTTGCTAGACTCATGGGTCGAGGGACTCATAGAGGATTTATTACATATGAAGAATTAAATAAATCTTTAGGAAAAAGAAATTTATCTCACACAAATCTTGAACAAGCATTTATTCATATTCTAGATGGAAAAATAACTCTAGTTGAAAACAAATCTGATTTCAAAGTTTTAAGAAAAAAAGAATCATCTTCTAAGGAAGAAGGTAAAACTGTTGAGAAAAGTGATGACCCTATTAGAATGTACCTAAGAGAGATGGGAGGAGTTGAACTTCTATCTAGAGAAGGTGAAATAGCAATTGCCAAAAGAATAGAAGCGGGGAAAGATGTTATGTTAAATGCCCTATCACAAAGCTCAATTACAGCACAACAATTCTTTGAGTGGAACACAAAACTTCATAATGACGAAATTCTTGTAAGAGAAATTATTGATATTGATACAAATTATATGGAGGATGAGGATACGGGACAAAGCGCTAAACAAAAAAAATCAGATTTAGGTTTAAAAGAAGAAACTATAGAAGAAAATCCAGATTCATCAGATGATGAATTTAATCCTACGCTGGCAGCAATGGAGAGTGAAATTAAACCTAAAGTTTTACAAACCGTTCGTATACTTACAAAACAATATAATAAATTAATTAAATACCAAAAAGAAAAACTTGATTGCATCTTAAATTCCAAAACTTTTTCTTATTCAAAAGAAAAAAATTATAAAAAAATTGTTGATGATATTCTTGAAAATATAAAATCATTACAACTTTCTCCATCTATTTTAGAAGAATTGGTTCAAAAACATTATATTGAAAATAAAAAAATTATTTCTTTAGAAGGTAATTTATTAAGATTAGCTATACAAAATAAAATAAGTAGAGAAGAGTTTGTCAAATTTTATGTGGGAAATGAAATAAATCCAAATTTAAAAACTTTTTTAGATACAAATAAAACTTGGAAGAAATTTTTCCAAAGAAATAAAGATGAATTTAAAAACATTAGAGAACGTTTGGTTGAAATTAGTCATAAACTTGGAATTTCAGTTACTGACTTTAAAAAATTAGTAAGCAGGATTCAAAAAGGAGAAAAAGAATCAAGGATTGCTAAAAAAGAAATGGTGGAAGCAAACTTGAGATTAGTAATTTCCATTGCAAAAAAATATACAAACAGAGGACTGCAATTTTTAGATTTAATTCAAGAAGGAAATATAGGATTAATGAAAGCAGTGGATAAATTTGAGTATAGGAGAGGCTATAAATTTTCCACATATGCTACTTGGTGGATTAGACAAGCAATAACAAGATCAATTGCAGATCAAGCAAGAACAATAAGAATTCCAGTACATATGATTGAAACAATTAATAAGATAGTAAGAACTCAAAGATTAATTTTAAGTGAGTATGGAAGAGAAGCTACCCCAGAAGAACTTGCTAAAAAATTAAGAATGCCCTTAGAAAAAGTAAGAAAAGTTTTAAAAATCTCAAAAGAACCAGTCTCTCTTGAAAAACCAGTCGGCGATGAAGAGGATAGTAGCTTAGGAGATTTTATAGAAGATACAAAAGCTTTGGCTCCATTAGAACAAGCTATTAAATCAAATTTAAGTGAAGCAACCACAAAAATTTTATCAACATTAACTCCAAGAGAAGAAAGAGTTTTAAGAATGAGATTTGGTGTTGGTATGAATACAGACCATACTTTAGAAGAAGTAGGATTACAGTTTTCTGTTACCAGAGAAAGAATTAGGCAAATTGAAGCTAAAGCGCTTAGAAAATTAAAACATCCAAGTAGATCTAAACAATTAAAAAGTTTTTTAGAAAGTTAATTAGGGCCGTTAGCTCAATAGTAGAGTACTGCATTGACATTGCAGGGGTAGTTGGAGCGTAACCAACACGGCCCACCATTTTAATATTTATCTTTAATTGATTACTAATTAAATATTAAAAATACCTTTTTTTTGTATCGTTCCAAGAAAAAAATCCGTTCGCACTATATCCGCACTTGGATACAAATTTCTCACTTTTGCATAAAAATTATTGGCGTAGATTAAAGAATAATGTTACAAAGTTTGGGCACTATTGTGCATGACCCTTTGTAAACTTATCTTATCGCCCCAAATGATCCAGGCAAGTAGAAGAGTTCTATTTCATCATCTCAGGTCAAGCAAAATTTGAGACAAAAGGTCAACAACCTGCGATACTTACCGCCACCAAAACTTGTTTTCACGAAGCAATGAACCGCAAGCGTTAACAACACACTCACAGCCAGTCCTGGCTCTTGTTATTTGGCGAGGTTCTGGTTTATCACATGAATCTAGTTTGTTAGTTCACAAGTTAAACTTAATTATTATTTTCACTAATTTTCTTTTCATCAACCATGAGGAATGTTAAAAAAACATTGATTTAAATAAAATATTAGTATTGAATTTCATTATTAATATAACTGGTAACGATTTATGACAAAAGATTTTCGTCCCGCAACTACCTTTTTTTATCCCAGAACGCGTCTATCACCATATTTTGAAGGGACGCAAGCTTCTGGAGCAAAAGCTTATAGCGTTTATAATCACATGTATTTACCAAGCTGGTACCGGGATACGGATGAGGAATATTGGGCTGTTACTAATGATGTAGTTATATGGGATGTAGCTGTTGAACGGCAAGTTCAAATTAAAGGTCCCGATGCCTTTGAATTTACCAATTTCATCACCACCAAGGACTTACATAAATGCAAGGTCAAGCAATGCAAATATACTCTTATATGTGATGATAAAGGCGGCGTCATTAATGACCCTGTTCTCTCAAGATTAGATAATGACATATTCTGGTTATCACTTTCCGACAGTGATGTTTTATTATGGGCAAAAGGTTTAGCTTATAATTCAAAGTGGAATGTTGAATTAAGTGAACCGGATGTGGCTCCTATGCAAGTACAAGGACCTAAATCAAAGCCATTAATGATTTCACTTTTTGGAAGTGAACTTGAAAGTTTACGTTATTATCATTGTTTGGATGGAACATTATCCGGTATGGAAATGCTTGTAACCAGAACAGGTTATACAGGAGAAATTGGTTATGAAATTTTCTTAAAAAACGCAACTAAAGATGGATTGAAACTTTGGAATACAATGCTGGAAGCTGGAAAGCCATATAACATTTCACCAGCGGGACCTTCACTGATTAGAAGGTTAGAACACGGCATAAGAAATTATGGACAGGATATTCGATTAGATAACAATCCTTATGAAGTAGGACTAGGTTTTGCCGTAGATCTCAATCAGGAAGCAGATTTTGTTGGAAAAGAATCTCTCACTCAAATCAAGAAAGAAGGTCTCAAGAAAAAACTAGTGGGAAGATTATTGGCCAGTTATTGAAAACGATAAACAGATCGGGCAAGTCACAACAGCAGCTTACTCCCCAAGTTTAAAAAAGAATATTGGATTTGCAATGTTGCCGATTGAAAGAACTGAAATAGGAACAAAAATCACTATTCTTGCTCGAGGTGATGAAAAAGGGGCAACTGTTATAAAGGAACCTTTTGTAAGAGGTAGAGAAAAACAATAGACCTTTAAACCGCGATACTAAAGAGTAAATTCTTTGTCACGGATAAAAATGGATTAAAAATACAACCTACCTGATAAGTAGAAATAGTTTTTCCATTCCAGTTAACCTATCACCAACCACGAGGAATGTTGAAAATATTTGTAATACCTTCATGTTTTTAATGACAGGCAGTATTGAATTTTTTTAATCTCCAATAATTATATGGCCAAGGAGTTATGAAACCTACTAACAACATTATGGGAACAACCCACCATACAATCTCTGCTCCACCAACAACTATCCAATCAACAGCATTCATGCTTACTTCCATACTAATCATGGAAATAATATTCATTTGTCTAAATAGAATAATTGTTTCCAAAGCAATACTCGTTATTAAACCATTGATAATAGCCAAAACCATAATATTGAGTGTTGGCCAGCTGATATTACTTAATTGAAAAAATAAAATTGTTCCAAAATCACCAATGCTGCATCCTAACAGACACCACAAGGTGTTCTTGGCACTGCGTTGCCATGTATGTCTACATTTCCAATGAAAACTACTGCTAACTGTTGTTGACATGATTGTGTTTATTATAGTTCAATAAAAACAGTAACTCTAGATAAATTAAATAAAAAAATAATTAATGAAATTGAATTTTATTAAATAACCGATTGTAACAATTCTTTTGTGTAATTGTTTCGCGGTTTTTCAAATATACTGTTGGTATTTCCTTCTTCCACAATCTTTCCTTCTTTTAAAACAATAACATAATCTGCAACTGAATTTATTATCTTCATATCATGACTAATAAAAATATAGCTAAGCTGATATTTTTTTTGCAAGGAATTCAAAAGATCTAAAATTTGGCTTTGGATAGTTACATCCAAGGAAGAAGTTGGCTCATCTAGGATAAGTAATTTTGGATTTAGGATAAGGGCTCTTGCAATTGCAATTCTTTGTCTTTGGCCACCGGAAAACTCGTGCGGGAAACGATTGTAGATCGTTTCAAAATCTAAACCCACTTCATTCATTATTCGCTTTATTTTATTTTTCTTGTCTGGAAGTGTTAAATGTTTTTCATGAATGTTTAAACCTTCGCTTATTATTTCTTCAATTGTCATTCTTGGACTTAAAGAACTAAAGGGATCTTGAAAAATAATTTGCATATCTTTTCTTAAATTGTGCAATTTGTTATTACTGATTGTAGAAATATGTTTTTCATTAAAAATGACGTCACCCTTAAATGAAATTAATTTTAACAAGGCTAAGACCAATGATGTTTTTCCCGAACCTGATTCACCAACGATACCTAGGGTTTGATTTTTGAATAAAGTTAAGTTTATTGAATCAACAGCTTTAACGTGACCAACTATTCTTCTCAAAATGCCTTTTTTAATTGGATACCACACCTTTAATTTGTTTACTTCTAATATTTTTTTGGATCCCAATGTTTTGTTATTTTTTTTCTTATTTTGAAAATTAACTAATTTTTTTGTGTATTCATGTTGTGGATTAAAAAAAATGTTTTCTTTTGTATTATTTTCTACAATTATACCGTCTTTCATGATGCAAATATGGTCAGCCAAATGTTTGACAACAGTCAGATCATGACTGATAAATAATATTGCCATGTTTAGCTTTTTTTGTAGATTTTTAATCAATTTTAAAATCTGCAGTTGAACCGTTACATCCAACGCAGTAGTTGGCTCATCTGCTATCAGCAAATCGGGATCATTGGCTATGCCCATTGCAATCATAACTCTTTGACGTTGTCCCCCTGACAATTCGTATGAGTATGATTTTATTCTCTTTGAAATGCTTTCCAAACCAACATTGATAAGTAATTCCTTGGTTTTTTTTGTTGCATCTGCGTAAGATATTTTGGAATGCGTTATTAGCATTTCATTAATTTGCTTTTCTATAGTGTGAAGAGGATTTAGGCTTGACATTGGCTCTTGGAATATTGTGGTAATATTTTTGCCTCTTATTTTTTGAATATTTTTATCACTCATGTTTAAGAGATTTTGTTCATTGTAGATTATTTCACCTGAACTATGAAAGGCAGTAGGATAGGGTAATAATTTAAGAATACTTAAGGCTGTAACAGTTTTTCCCGAACCAGATTCTCCAACGAGCGCTATAGTCTTGCCTTTGGGTATATCAAATGAAATTGAATGAACAACATTTGTTTTTTTGTGCTGTGACCGAAAACCAACGCTTAAATTTTTTACAGATATTAAATTTTCCATAATTAGATGAATGTTTTCCTTGGATCAAGGGCGTCTCTTATGGCTTCTCCTACGAACACCAGCAAACCTAACATTAAGCCTAGTGTAAAAAAACTTGTTAATCCCAACCAGGGAGCTTGTAAGTTATTTCTACCTTGATTTACCATTTCTCCCAATGAAGCGGAACCAGGAGGCAAACCAAAACCTAAAAAATCCAAACCAGACAAAGCAGTAACAGAAGCGCTTAAACTAAAAGGAAGAAAAGTAATTGTAGCTACAGTGGCGTTGGGAAGTAAGTGCCTGAACATAATAGTTGAGTTTGAAACACCCAATGCTTTTGCAGCCCTCACATAATCAAAGTTGCGAGCACGTAAAAATTCAGCTCTAACCACACCTACATATCCCATCCAACTAAATATTAATAAAATAATGAGCAACCACCAGAAATTGGGCTGAACTATACTAGCCAAGATGATTAAAACATAGAGGGCTGGAATAGCTGACCAAATCTCCATGAATCGTTGAAAAAATAAATCTGTTTTTCCACCAAAGTAACCTTGAACGGCACCTGCAGAAACACCTATGATCATTGAAAAAAATGTTAGAGTAAATCCAAACAATATAGAGATTCGGAAACCGTAAATTAATCTTGCAAGCACATCTCTTGCTTGATCATCGGTTCCTAGCCAATTTTTTTGAGATGGTGGTGCTGGAGCAGGAACATTTAGGTCTCTTATGATAGTATTATAAGAGTAGGGTATTATAGGCATTATTATCCATCCATTGCTGTTTATTAACTTTTTTACAAAAGGATCGCGGTAATCCGCCTCTGTTTCAAAATCACCGCCAAAAATAGTTTCAGGATATTCATTTATAATAGGTAAATAAAAGGCATTATCATAGCGCACTAACAAAGGTTTATCATTAGCAATGAAATCTGCGAAAATTGAAATCAAAAACAAAAACGAGAAAATCCAAAAAGAGTACCAACCGCGTTTATTGGATTTGAAATTATTAAAACGCCTTTGATTGAGAGGTGATATTTGCATCAATTATCTCTCGATTCAAAATCAATCCTTGGATCAATAATTGAATACATAATGTCTCCTAAAATGCCCATGATGAGGCCCAATAAGGAAAAGAAATACAATGTCGCAAAAATAACTGGATAATCCCGAGTTAAAGCGGCTTCGAAACCAAGTAATCCCAATCCATCTAGTGAAAAGATTACTTCAATAAATAGGGAGCTTGAAAAAAGTATACCTATAAAGGAAGATGGGAAACCTGCAATCACGATTAACATGGCATTGCGAAACACATGACCATATAAAACTTTATTTTCCGACAAGCCTTTTGCCCTCGCTGTCATAACGTATTGTTGACTGATTTGGTCAAGGAAGGAATTTTTAGTTAAAAAGGTTAATCCAGCAAAACCGCTGACCAACATAGCTAGCAAAGGAAGTGTGAGATGCCAGAAATAATCTTTTATTTTTAATAATATATTTAATTCATCGAAATTTTCGGATACCAAACCCCGCAATGGAAAAATGTCATAGTACCTACCCCCAGCAAAAAAAACAATTAAAATGACCGCAAATAAAAAATTGGGAATAGCGTATCCAATAGTAATGATGGTGCTGGATGTAATATCAAATTGACTACCATCACGAATGGCTTTGCGTATTCCAAGTGGAATAGAAACTAAATAAACAAGTAGTGTTGTCCACAATCCTAAAGAAATAGAGACAGGCATTTTATCTAAAACTAAGCTAATCACTTTTTGATCACGAAAAAAACTCTCTCCAAAATCAAAAGTTAAATAATCTTTTAACATGCCAAAAAATCGAATATGTGCCGGTCTATTCATCCCGTACATTTCTTCAATTTCTTTAATTATATCTGGATCTAAACCTTGGGCACCCCTGTATTTAGAATCAAAATTTGAAGAATCAGAAGTACTAATACTATTTAAATTTTCTCCTTCACCACCTCCTGAAAATCTTGCTGTAGATTCAACAGCTGTTCCGGTCATCTGCGCAATCATTTGTTCCACCGGTCCCCCGGGAACAATTTGAATTACAGCGAAATTGATTAACATAATTCCTAGCAAGGTGGGTATTACTAGGAGCAACCGTCTGATAATATATGCGGTCATAGAAAGATAATTATACCATTAATTATGAACAAAAGATGTTAATTCTAAGAGCTATTGAAGGGATTTTTTTCTCTGGTCAATTGTACTGGCCTTGTCAGCATCAACCCACCATGTGTTCGTTCCAAGGGAATATTTTGGTCTCACTGAAGGCTTATCAAAAATATCCCAATAGAGAGTTCGATAAGCGGATATATGCCATTGAGGTATAACATAGTGATTCCAGAGAAGAACACGATCTAGCGCTCGTGTTGTCACAATTAGATCTTCCCGATCTTTGGCAGAAATGACTTTATCAATGAGTGAATCAATTACCTCATTAGAAATACCAATAATATTTCTTGAACCGTTGGTTTTTGCCGCATCTGAACCCCAAAAGTTTCTTTGTTCATTTCCTGGAGACAAACTTTGAGAAAATGTACTAACAATCATATCAAAATCGAAACCATCCAATCGATTTTGATATTGCGCGCTATCAATTGTTCTCACGCTGACATCTATTCCTAATTTCGCAAGATTGTCCTTGAAAGGCAAAACTATTCTCTCAAAGGCAGGTGATACCAGAAGGAGTTCAAATTCAAATTTACTTCCTGATTTTTTATTGATCAATTTTCCTTCTTGAAGCTCCCAACCTGCATCTTGAAGCAATTTTGTTGCCTCTTGGAGTTCTTTTCGCATAAAACCAGAGCCGTCTGTTTTTGGTGGATTATATTCTTCTTGGAATAATTTTTGCGGCAACAATTCTCTATAGTCATTTAATAAATCTAATTCCCCCCCTGAAGGTACTCCTGATGAAGCCAATTCTGAGTTTTCAAAAAAACTATTTGTTCTTTTATAAGCATTATAAAATAAATTTTTATTAGTCCATTCAAAATCAAATGCATAAGATAGCGCTTCTCGAACACGTTTATCTTCAAAAATTTCTTTGCGAGTATTGAAAGCAAAACCTTGCATTCCTTGAGGGTTTTGATGCTCAATTAATTCTTTTTTAATTAATCCATTCTGTACTGCTGGCGTGTCATAACTGGTTGCCCAATCTTTAGAGGTGTTTTCAGAGAATAAATCTATACCACCAGATTTGAAAGCTTCGCGTTCAATAGACCTGTCTTTATAGTACTCATATTGTATGACGCCAAAATTTTCTGTGCCTTTTTTTATAGGAATGTTTTTTCCCCAATAATCAGGATCGAGCTCGTAAGTTATAGTACGACCTGCATCAAACCTTTTTATTTTATACGGTCCACTGCCAATAGGAATATCCATTGATGTTTCTTCAAAGTTTTTATTGGCCCAGTAATGTTTTGGTAGCACTGGAAGCTGACCAACAATTAGGGGCAATTCTAAATTCGTGTTACCTTTGAAATTGAATCGTACTTTATTATCATTTTCTTGAATAACTTCAACTACATCACTGTAATAGTATTTGTAAAAGGGATGTCCTTTTTCCATTAGGGTGTTGAATGTCCAAATGACATCTTCAGGAGAAATTTTTTTTCCATCATGCCATACGGCTTCTTCATGAATAGTAAAGGCAACCCAAGAACGATCATCCGGCCATTCAATTGTTTTTGCAATTAATCCATATTCTGTAAACGCTTCATCACTGGATCCCGTTGTTAATGTTTCATACAAATTACCAATGCCAGCTGCTGCTGTTCCTTTAAGAATAAAGGGGTTAAAAGAATCATAGGAGCCGGTGGAACTTAAGATAACCTTCCCTCCTTTGGGGGCGTCAGGATTGGCATAATCAACGTATTGAAAACCATCGGGATATTTCGGTTCCCCATGCATGGCAATCGCATGCGCAGTATTAATTTCAGCTTTCAAAAATGAAGGGAAAGTTATACTTATGATTAAAAGAGAGAGCTTAATTATATTCATGATTTAAATATAATTGTTTTTAAAAAAAAAGAAAATTAAATTACTAATTATTGATTATATCAATTAATTCCTTATGTAATTGATCATTTGCAGAAGCAACAATACTTCCCTCGGAATGAATGGTAACAACCTTACCGTACTTGTCTGTCACTTTTCCCCCTGCTCCTTCAATAATGGGTATGAGGGCCATGTAATCATGGGTTTTTAAAGTATCCTCAATCACAATTTCAATTAACCCTGAGGCAATCATTCCATACATATAGCAGTCCCCGCCAAAACGATGGTACATGGTTTGTTCAATTATTTTATCAAACCCCTTTCTTAAATGGTCATTATCAAAATATAATCCTGAAGTGCATACATAACTTTTATCCAGTGTTTGTATTGTAGATGTCTGCACTTTTTTTTGATTCATTGTTGTTTGCTCTCCACTTACTCCAACCCATCTCTCCTTATGCGCAGGGCAATTAATGATACCAAGAATAGGTTTTTTGTTATGAAGGAGAGCAATCAATGTGCCAAAGTCTTTGTGGCCTGCAATGAAACTTCTTGTGCCATCAATAGGGTCAATCACCCATAGGTATTCCGAGTCGATATTAGTTCCTTCAAATTCTTCCCCAAGGATTCCGTGATCTGGATATCTCGCTTGAATCAATTCTCTAATTTTTAATTCAGTATTTTTATCCGCAATTGTGACAGGAGTTTCATCATTTTTGACATCAACTGTGAGTGTTGTTCGAAAATATTGATTGATTATTTTTTCTGATTCATTTGCTAGTTCATTGGCAAACGATACTAGTCCTTCAAGATTAGTTACCATAGTCAATTAATACACTTTTTATGCAAACTATTTATTAAGGTAGAGGTGCCGGATTATCTGATTGATCTCGCAGGAAGAATACAAGATTAGCCCTATCTTCAACTTTTTTTAATCCAGCAAAATTCATTTTGGTGCCAATAATATATTCTTTTGGTTTGTAAACAAATGCAGCTAACTCCTCATAACTCCATATACCTTCAGATTTTGCTAAAGCATCAGAATATGCAAATCCATCCATGCTAGCTTTGGAACGATTAACAATATTCCATAAGTTCGGGCCAACTTTATTTCCGCTCCCTTTTTCATAATTATGGCAAGATCCACATTTTTTATAAATTTTTTCACCTTTTTCAATAGATGCGTTCATCAATAATGCCGATATCGGCTCAATTGTAGTATCTATTTGGGATGTTGTAGCTGATTCACTTGAATTTGACTCGGGCAACTCAATTTTATAGGCTACCTCTTTTTTTTCATCAGCGCCAAGTTTCATAACAATATCTGCCGCATAACCAATTATTACGACAACTAATATGGCAACAATAATTGATGCAATAATTTTATTAACTTCAAGACCAGACATGTATATTATTCATATATAGATTTTTTGATCAAATGAATAGAATTCAAACCTCACTTCGATTCAGTTTTAACTGCTTATTTGTCGTATAAATTTAATGAAAACAGTAATTGTAATTCCAGTACGCATGGCATCCACACGCTTTCCAGGCAAACCTATGGCACTAATAGATGGAATACCAATGATTCAGCATGTTTGGAAGCAAGCTATAACATCAAAATTAGGCGAAGTGATAGTGGCTTGTGCAGAAAAAGAAGTATCTGATCTTATTAAATCTCTTGGTGGAAATGCGGTTATGACTTCTCCTGAATTACCTTCTGGTACAGACCGTATATATGCTGCTATCAAAGATCATCCAAATTTTCATCAATTGGAAAGTATTATAAACCTACAAGGAGATATGCCGCTCATTAATGCAGAAGATATTATAAAAGTAAATACACCTTTAATACAGGGATTTGATATCGGAACATTAGTTACAGGAATTAATAGTGCGGATGAAAAAAATTATAACATCACCAAAGCTAAGATTAATTGGATAAAAAAAGAAATCATAGGAAAGGCTATTGATTTCTACAAAACTTCTAAAGAAGATTTAGAAAATGTTTATCATCATATAGGTATTTATAGTTTTCGCTTTGAAAGTCTTAAAAAGTTTATTAATCTTCCTCCAAGTCAAAATGAATTATATTATAAACTAGAACAGTGGAGAGCCCTTGACGCAAAAATGTCGATAGGAGTAAATTATGTTGCTAATGTGCCGATAAGCGTAGATACAAAAGATGATTTAAGCCATGTTGAAAATATTATAAAGAGTAGATGATATGAATACAAAAATTTTTTCTTTTCAGGGCATGCATGGTGCTTACAGTGAATTAGCAGGAAAAAATATATATCCTGATTCAAAATCTATTCCTTGTAAAACATTTGAAGAAATGTTTGAGAGTGTTCGAGATAAAAAAGCAAATATTGCCATAGTTCCTATTGAAAATTCTAGATCTGGAAGGGTTGGTGATACTCAACGACTCATCCCTGAATCTCAACTAAAAATTGTTGGTGAATATTTTTTAGAAGTAAACCATTGTTTGATGGGAGTGCCCGGATCAACATTAAAGGATATTAAGCGAATCTATAGTCATGAACAGGGTATTGCTCAATGTCGTAAAAAAATAATTAATAATAAAAAAGATATGGTTATTGTTGCTGACACAGCAGGAGCAGCAAAAATGATATCAGAAACAAATAGCAAAGAAGATGCCGCTATAGCATCAAATCTTGCTGCTAAAATTTATAACCTAGATATTCTTGAATCAAATTTTCAAGATTTTGAAAACAATGTGACACGATTTTTGATTATGTCTAATGAGCTCAACATTCCAAAAGTTAATGAAATAGACTTAATGACAACTTTAGTTTTTGAGGTAAGAAGTATTCCAGCCGCTTTATATAAGTCTCTAGGTGGCTTAGCGAGTAACGGAGTTAATATGACCAAACTTGAAAGTTATATTAACCCTCAAGGGTTTGATGTAGCTCAGTTTTATATGGATATTGAGGGTCATCCTAATAATCGCAATGTGAAGCTTGCTCTTGAGGAAATGAAATTTTTTTGTAAGCACATTGATATTTTAGGTGTTTATAAAATGTCAGATTTTAGAAAAAAATAATCAAATAATTGTAAGTCAGAGTAGGTCTTTCTTGGCAATAATGTTATATTATGAAAGGAAGGTTGAGAGGGCAATTAACTTGCTAATTCAGTCAGGTCTGAAAGGAAGCAGCTGTACCAAGCTTAATTGGGTCTCTTAAACCTTCCAATTTATTAAAATATGATAGATAAAATTGAGCAGGAAGAATTTAGAGTTTTAGCTAGAAAATATAGACCTCAGGTTTTTGACGATCTGATTGGTCAAGAGACTCTTGTTCGCACATTAACTAATGCTATCACCAATAATCGCATTGCTCATGCATATCTTTTAACCGGAGTACGGGGCGTCGGAAAAACTACGACAGCACGCTTAATTGCGATGAGTTTAAATTGTGAAGATCGAATTCAAGAAAAATGCGAGCCATGTGCAAAATGTGATTCATGTGTATCTATTCGAGAAGATCGAAATTTAGATGTCATAGAAATGGACGCTGCTAGTAAAACGGGTGTTGATGATATTCGGGAAATTATTGATAATGTAAAATACAAACCTGTTAACAGCAAATATAAGATTTTTATCATTGATGAAGTACACATGTTGTCCAAAAATGCGTTTAATGCTCTTCTGAAAACTCTGGAGGAGCCACCTGCGCATGTAAAATTTATTTTTGCAACAACTGAAGTAAAGAAAATACCCATAACAATAATCTCACGTTGCCAGCGATTTGATCTACATCGTATTGCAACTACAGTCTTAACATCGCATTTAATGAATTTAGCAAAAAAGGAAAACATTAATATAGATAAGGATGCGATGGCCCTGATTGTTCGTTCAGCTGACGGATCGGTCCGAGACGGTTTGAGTTTACTCGATCAGGCGATTACTAACGAAAAAGACAAAATAACAGCTAATTCTATAATTGATATGTTGGGTTTAGCGGATAGAGGAAATATTTTTGATTTAATGGATGCTATTTTTCAGGGTGATCCAGTGAATGCATTGGCAATCTTTAATCGTATTCATCAAGCGGGAGCAGATGTTGTAATGATTTTTGATGAAATGTTGAATGTCACTCATTTCATTACTCAGATAAAAATCGCACCTGAATTAAAAGAAGATATTCATATTCCAGAATTAGAGCGTAATAAGGGTTTTGAGATGGCAGAGAAAATATCTATGGCATCCTTGGGGATGATTTGGCAGGTATTATTCAAGGGATACGAAGAATTGCAATCAGGCTTTCATTTGTTTCAGCAAGGAGAGATGATTATTATTCGTCTTATTTATTTATATGATGGACCTTCCCCAGATGATCTCATTAAAAAAATTGAAGAAGATAAAAAATTATCTTTAAATATGAGTACATCATCCGAATCTTCTTCATCTGTTGAAAAAGATCCAATTATTAATAAAGTAAGAAATAAAAACAATGAAATTAAAGAGAAGAGAGAGGTAAACAAGGAAGATCTTCCAAATCCAATAGGAGTGTTGACAATCAAGTCTTATCGTCATTTTGTTGATTTATTTTATCAAAAAAAAGAAGGAATGTTGCATACTTACTTATACAACAATGCCAAACTTGTTTCTTTTAAAGAGGGTGAAGTGGTAGTGAATGCTAAATCTATTGCTGACCCGCATTTTCCTCGTACAATTGCAAAACTCGTTTCTACATGGACAGGCAGAATATGGCAGGTTAGCACATCAGCAAGCAATGTTGGTAAAACACTTTATGAAGAAGATTTGATTCAACAACAAAAAGAAATCGAAATTATGAAAAATGAACCGGAGGTTAAAGCTATATTAGGAAAATTTCCTGGTGTCACTATTCATTCCATTACAGATATTCATCAAACGGCTGATGAAAAAGCATTTGCAACTAAAAATAAACAAACAAAGGAGAAATAATGGTCAATATTGGCAATATGATGAAACAAGCACAACAAATGCAAAAAAAAATGGCTGAAGCACAAGAAAAATTGAGCTCTATAGAAGTAGAAGGAGTTTCTGGCGGGGGCATGGTCAAAGTAACCGCTAGTGCTAAGGGTGATATTAAGCGTATTGCTATTGATGATTCTTTAATGAAACCTGAAGAGAAAGAAATAACCGAAGATCTGATAGTTGCAGCCATTAATGATGCAAAACAAAAAGGAGAGGCTGTATCACAAGAAGAAATGAAGTCGATAACAGGTGGCATTTCTTTGCCTCCTGGCATGAAACTTCCTTTTTAGTAATCAATGGCAAGTTCGGAAATTGATAAACTAATTAATGAAGTTTCAAAACTTCCAGGATTAGGCAGACGATCAGCTCAAAGAATTGCTTTATATTTACTCAAGAATAAGGAAAGATCATTGATGCCTCTTGTTCATACACTGAATGAAGCAAATGAAAAAATTATTAATTGTAAGGTATGTGGCAATATTGATATGATTGATCCGTGCTCATTATGTCAAAATACAAAACGGGATGAAAAGACTATTTTAGTCGTTGAAGATGTTGCAGATTTATGGACATTTGAACGAATAGGTTTCTTTCGTGGTATGTACCATGTGCTTGGAGGGTCACTTTCTGCAATGAATGGAATTGGCACAGATCAATTAACAATAAAGAAATTAATGCAACGTATTGAGAAACAACAAGTGACAGAAGTGATTTTAGCACTAAGCACTACAATGGAAGGGCAAACAACAAGTCATGTAGTAGCTGATAAACTAGAGCAATTTGATAATTTAACCGTTACTCGTCTTGCTCAAGGCATTCCAATTGGCGGAGAAGTTCATTTCTTGGATGAAAATACTTTAAGTACAGCTTTTCAATCACGTAAAAAAATCGTTTAGATTCCTTATGGATAAAATTCTTTTTGTTCCTCACCCAAAATTGCGCCAACAGGCAAAAACAATAATTAAGGTGACACAATCAGAAATTGATTTATCAAAAAAAATGGTAGATGTTATGCTAAGTGCCCCAGGTGTTGGATTGGCTGCTAATCAAATAGGAATTTTAAAAAAAATTGTTACTGTTCGTTTCCACGATGAAGAAAAAAAAATTGATAACACATATGTTCTTTTTAATCCTAAAATTAAATCATATTCCAAAGAGAAGATAATTATGGAGGAGGGATGTTTGTCCCTGCCAAAGCAGTATGCGGATATTGAACGTCCGAAATCAATTACAGTAGAATATGTAAATGAAAAAAACGAAATTATTAAAGAGAAAAAAAATGGATTTGAGGCACGAGTTCTTCAGCATGAAATTGATCATTTGGAAGGAAAGTT
>JYMV01052755.1_pt1 | contig 53056 bp, 42 predicted proteins | sample 338911 | NCBI WGS metagenome assembly JYMV01 (sample SAMN03354496, study PRJNA234377) | hydrothermal vent metagenome | biome: Deep sea; feature: Hydrothermal plumes at the Eastern Lau Spreading Center, Western Pacific Ocean; material: Seawater | place: Tonga | collected 2009 | depth 2000 m m | reverse complement strand
TCTTTGTAAAATGCAGCACTGGGATAATCGGAATCAAGCTACATCATATTTTATGGATAAAACCTTGCAAACCTAATTATATTAGCATAAAAACCACTAAAGATGAAATTGAAACGCGTTTAACCCTGGACGCAATAGAAAAAATGCTTCCGGCAAAAGATTTTATTCGTGTTCATAAATCCTATATAATCCGTATTGACAAGATTGCTTCCATCCCTGGTAATTTTCTGCGGTTCACGGATTCAAATGAAGAAATTCCCATCGGAAAGAACTATAAAGAGATCCTTTATAGCCGGCTTGCCTTAATTAATAAAGAAGGGATTCAATTTCATAAAGTCAACTAATGACGACGGTGTTGACTATGCTCAGAAAATAATCAAAGAACAGAAACAACAATAATGGAGGAAGATCCCGTAAAATGAAAAATATTGTATTGATTGTTTTGGTGCTTATTATATGCTTGCCATTGTGTGGTCAAAATTTGGACCTTTCACTCTTGAGCAGGTATGACCACAACCTGCCAGCGGGGGGTGAGGTTGAGATAGTGGCCCCTTATGATTCTGCCAGCCAGCGGCTCTTTGCCAACCTTGAGAGAGACAGGGTAACAATAATTGATCTATCAAACCCATCGAATCCTGATTCAATTGGCAGCATTGACCTAACTCCATATGGTACTCTTGCATTGAATGTAGCGGTGAAAAACAGCCTGGTTGCTGTTGCTGTTCAGGGGACTACCAAACAGGACAGCGGCAGTGTTGTGTTTTTTGACAGTGATGGGGACTATATTAATGATGTAACAGTTGGGCCAGCACCTGGAATGCTTTCCTTTACACCCAGCGGCCGTTACGTTGTAGTAGCCAACGAGGGGGTGCCTACTGATGATTACACCAATGACCCGGAAGGGAGTATAAGCATCATTGATCTTATGAATGGCGCAGCATCACCTGTAGTTGCCCATATTGGTTTTTCGGATTACAATATTGGTTCACCTAAAGATAGCTTATTCCCAACTTCAGTACACGTATATGGGCCGGGAGCCACCCGCGCTCAGGACCTTGAGCCGGAATTTGTTGCAATAAGCAGTGATGGACAGAAGGCATATGTATCTTTACAGGAAAACAACGCAGTAATGCTCATAGATATAGCAATGGGTGCTGTCGACACCATTTTCTTCCTCGGATACAAAGACCATGGCCTTGCCGGGAACGAGCTTGATGCGAGCGACCAGGATGGTGGGGTAAATATTGCACAATGGCCCGTCTACGGGATGTACCAGCCAGATGGTATAGCTTCTTTTTCAAAGGGCGGTGTGGATTATTTTATCACTGCCAATGAAGGAGCAGCAAGGAAATATACAGGCTTTGATGAAGGAGAGAGAGTATCCAACTTATCTCTGGACACAACCGATTTTAACAATATTGGCTCCTTGCAGACCGCTGCTGCCATTGGCCGGTTAAAAGTATCCAAGGCCTTTGGGGACACTGAGAAAGATGGCAATATGGATAGCCTATACTGCTTTGGAGGCAGGTCATTTTCCATTTGGAGTGCTTCGACAGGTGATTTGGTTTATGACAGTGGTGATGAATTTGAGCAGAAAACCGCATTGCTCACTCCAGTTATTTTTAATTCTGCTGGTGTCGCAAACACTTTTGACAGCCGAAGCGATAATAAGGGGCCTGAGCCGGAAGATGTAGTTATTGGCAATGTTAACAACCGGGATTATGCATTTATTGGCCTTGAACAGATAGGAGGGATCATGGTATACGATATTGAAGATCCAGCTGTTCCTGAATTTATCACCTATGAACCAGCCGCAACCGGAGATGTCAGTCCTGAAGCTTCCGTTTTTATAAGTGCCCAGGAGAGTCCCCTTGGCCAGGCTTTGCTGGTTGTATCGCATGAAGCAAGCAGCACTCTGGCCATTTATGCCTTATCAGCAAGTAATTCAATTCCAGAAAATAAAACAGGTAATATTATCATCTACCCCAACCCTACCACAGGTATACTGAACCTTGAAGGAATGGAAGGGAAGCTGGAGGTGTACGACCTCTATGGCTGCCTGATACAAACTTCTGTGAGCAACACCATGGACATCTCACATGCCGCCAGCGGCATCTATTTTCTGAAAGCCACAGATGAGTGGGGTAGGGTAAGCTCACTCAAGGTAATAAAAGAGTAGGGGAACATGAGACAACTCATTCCACTGATATTACTATCCTCTCTTCTCATATTTCTCCAGTGGCCAGGTGCTTTTGAAGGCATCGCTGCTCCTGAGACTTCCGTAAAATCATCTAATGATGCAGAAGTTGACCTTTCTGAAAAAGAGGTTTTTAGGGGCAGGATAGTCAATCGGATTAGCAGACAGACCCTTCCCTTTGCAAAAATTGGAGTACTTCACAGGAATAGGGGTACTTGCGCTGATCATAAAGGCAATTATTCTTTATATCTAAGTGGAATCAAAGATTCTGATACTTTACGTATTTCACAGAATGGGTTCGAGGCCGATACGTTTCTGGTGGAGCAGTTCAGGAATAAGTTTACTACAGGTGTAGCGATCATTTTCCTGAATCCTATATCCCATCCCCCTGTCAACTTAATGGACTACGATGAAGATATGACGAGGAAGGTGATTGGCAATACGTCTATGTCAAAATCCAAGACAACCAATTTCGTCAGTGCTGATTTGGGAACTGAGCTGGGAGTAACGATTCAAATTAAACGGCAGGCCACTTATTTGCGGGACTTGAGCTTTAATGTTGCTCAAAATGATTATGACAGCCTCTTACTGAGGGTTAATTTGTACTATCTGGATAACAGGCTCCCCTATGATGCCATGCTCAATGAAGATATCATCGTAATTGCCCATAACCATTCAGGAAAGGTCTCGGTTAATTTATTGCCCTATAACCTTATTGTTGATGAGGACTTTTTCGTTTCTCTCGAGTGGGTAATGGAACTTGGTGATACAGAAAACCATCATTTACTCTTTTCCGGAGGCTCGAAGAGTGATGGCAATTATTGCCGGCGAGGAAGTCAGGGTGATTGGATTCATTATAAAGGTTGGGGGCCTGCCATTAACATTACTGCAATCTACGAATGAGCCTAAGCACAGAATTCATTACACAGGCCGTGTTCCGTTTGCATGAAGAATCAGTGCCAAGGTTGTTACAGTGTGTAAAGGAGGTTAACGACGAACAGTTATGGTGGCGTCCTAATGAAAACTCCAACAGTATCGGGAACCTTGTGTTGCATGTAACCGGTAATGTTAACCAGTGGATCAACGCTGGTCTCGGGGGCGATGACGATACTCGTGTACGTCAGTCCGAGTTTGACAATCGGGGTGAGATTGGCCGGGTGGAGATGGTGGAATGCATGGATGCTGTTATGAGCAGAGCCAAACAGGTTCTCCATGGATTGCGAGAAAGCGATTTGTTAAAGATTCATAGTGTTCAGGGCTATAAGGAAACGGGCGTGAGTATTGTGCTGCACGTGGTAGAACACTTTTCTTACCACGTAGGTCAAATGACCTATATCGTAAAATCTTTAAGGGATATAGATACTGGATACTACTCAGGCCATAATCTGGATAAGCGTAATAATCTAGTTTAGTTGGTGCTAACCACCATTCTCTTGGTAGAAGTATTTTTTCCGTCTGAAAGGGTAACAATGTAGACCCCAGGCTTCAAATCACCTGCACCCAAGATAACCTTATTCATTCCACTCTCAGAATAGATGCGTTTTGATATTATCAACGCTCCTATCATATTGTGAACCGTAAGGCTCACTTCAGTATAGTCTGGGGTAGTGAATCTTATCTCAGCGCCAGCATTTGATGGATTTGGATTAACCGGGAACACCTCGAACACAGTGTTTGAAACATGGCTAATTCCTATCACACCACCTTGAATAGCAACAGTTCCGGTTGTTGTACAAGTATCTCCATCAGTAACCACTACTGTATATGTTCCAGGGGCCAGTCCAGTTGCAGTTGAAGTTGTTTGACCATCGCTCCATAAGTAACTAAATGGTGGTGTGCCGCCACTAATACTGACTGTTCCTGTTCCATCAGCCGCACCAGGAGTAGTTTCATCTGTTGAAGATATTGTGGAGGATAAAGTACATCCACCTGTTGTCATAACTTCAAGAGTATATATGATATCCTGAGGAGGAGCATCTGTAGCTCCAACTATTGGTGCATCTACATTCACCACTACAGTCACCGTTACTGTGTAAGTACCAGCAGTGGTAGGTGTTCCCGAAAATTCTATACATCCAGTCGAATTTCCAAGGTAGATACAATTTGTTGGCGAACACCATTCTGCCAAACCTGCTGGCAATCCAGTGACTCCCGTTATCGTCACTGAGTTGATAGTAGCTGTAATAGTACCAATTGGGGCAGGCAAAGTCAATGAAGTGTCCTGAGGTACAACCATAGTCAATGTTTCGGAGTATGCTACGCCAACCCAACCTGTATCAATGCCCTCAGTTGGAGTTGGAAAAAGGCCAGGTATTCCAGCTGTGACAACGGCGGGATCAGGAGTACATTGAGCATATATATTTGAACTTAGACTTACACAGAAAAGTGCAGTAATGACTAATATCTTTTTCATCTTTGTAACTTTATTATTTCAATGCGAAATTAAAAATACAACATAATTTAATAAGATGTAATGGGAGAGTTTACTAACAAGACAGTGTTTATTACAGGAGGAAGCAGAGGTATCGGCCACGCCATTGGATTGAGATTGGCGAAGGAAGGCGCCAATATTGCCATAGCAGCAAAAACCACCGAACCTCATCCGAAATTACCCGGTACTATATATACTGCAGCGGAGGATATGGAAAAAGCAGGGGGTAAGGCGGTCGCACTGATTGTAGACATTAGAGATGAAGAGGCGGTGGACGCCGCCGTTGCCAAAACAGTTGAGACTTTCGGCGGAATTGATATCCTGGTCAACAATGCCAGTGCCATCAGTCTTACTGGAACTGAACAAACGCCAATGAAGCGGTATGACTTGATGCACGATATAAATACCCGTGGGACATTCATGGTATCTCAGAAGTGCATTTCCCATCTTAAAAAAGGTAATAATCCCCACATCCTCAACCTAGCTCCTCCACTGAATTTTGACAGCCGGTGGTTCTCACCTCACGTCGCTTATACCATGGCGAAATATGGAATGAGTTTATGTGTATTGGGAATGGCCGAAGAATTTAGGAAGGATGGAGTAGCGGTGAATGCACTGTGGCCCAGAACGGTCATCTCTACTGCGGCTATTAAAAATCTGCCTGGCGGCGAAGATTTTGCAGATCGTGCAAGGACCCCCAACATCGTAAGCGATGCAGCCTATTACATTCTAAAGCGTGATGCAAAAGAATGCACTGGCAACTACTTTATTGATGATGAAGTATTGAAGGAGGAGGGAATCACGGATTTGTTGTCTTACTCGGTCAATCCAGATGTGCACCCTTTACCAGATTTCTTTATCTAAGGCGGCTTTCTAAGAGTTACTTTGATCTTGCCTTAAAAGACCAGGTCAATTTAAAGCGAGCTACTTCTTCCCCTGATTCGTCTGTGCCAACGCTAAGACAGGTCACTGTTTCTCCTTCTCCCGTTTCTTTAGTTTTAGCGACGGCCTGGAATACGGTGGGTCCATCATTGCAAATAAACGAGATAAGACCTACGGCCTTTTTGCTGAATTCTCCTTCAATGCCTTGAACCAGCATCGCAACAGAAGGTGTTTGGCCGTAAGTAGCAGCCACTCCCAAGGCCCCTGTACTCATTTCTGCAGCCATGGCCAGGCACGCAAAATACATAGACCGAAATGGATTCTTTGTAAGGTATTTATACGGAATAGTAACAACACATTTTTCGGTCGTGAGCTCTCGAACCCTTAATCCAGCCAGATACCCCATTGGTAGATCTTTTAGCAAGAACAATCTGAATTTTAAACTGTTCGTTGCCATTTTCATGAATGACTGTGCAGATTTACTCACTTCCATCGCTTAAATTTTCTTTTACAATACCCGTTTATTGAGAGCGCCAAAGTACTATAAATCAATCAAAATTCACTTTTGGTTGTTGATAAGTCCTTGAACTTAAACCGATCACGGCGTTTCCTTTGTATAGATTTGCCAGAGACAATCGGTAAATTGATAAAGAAAAGAGATATATTATTCGTCTGCTTATTGGGATTTGTAGCGGTGTTTTCTAATTCCAGTGGCGCAGATATAAATGATTATAGAAACCAATTTTACCTGGCTAAGTCCTATCTGGCGAGAGGTGAAACTGAAAAAGCGCTTCCTCTTTACAGAGAGTTATATGCTGTCGACTCCACAAACTCCAATATTTCTTATCTCTTAGGTGTTTGTTATACCGAAGAGAAGGTACCGTCGAAGAAGTCAATTTACCATCTGGAAAAAGGCGCATCCAATGTGTCCGTTGATTACGATCCCGGCCTGCACACTGAACAGAGCGCACCAATATTTGCCTGGTACTATCTTACGATTGCCTACAGTCAAAACGGATATTGTGCCGAGGCCATTCAAGCTGCTAAAAACTTCAGGCACCTTTATGGAGAATACAAGAACGATTTTTATACAATTGATGCAATGCGTTGGGTGAAGCGCTGCAATAGTGCCCTTCTGTCAACTGCACCATCGTTAGAGGATGAAACAGTTCCCCTTTCGGAAAGAAAAGTGGTTACCAAGACCATTGAGTACTCAACTAAAACGCCGCTATATGCTGTTCAGGTAGGTGCATTTTCTCGGTTCTCACCAATGTGGAAATTCGATAAGTTAAGCAATGTAGATGCTTTCATGGATCGAGATGGAATGATTCGCTACATAATAGGGCATCTTACCTATGTCTCACAAGCTAACATACTGCTCAAAGCGGTATGGGCCGCTGGCTATGCAGATGCGTTTATTGTGGATATCAATTCAACGAGGGGAGGCCGGGAGGATCAGTACACCGAGGCCATTGTCAGTGTGGACGATGTATCATTTAAAGCCAAGATCTCGGGCAAAGTTGATTACCGGGTACAGGTAGGTGCATTTAGGGAAACTATACCCGAAGCCCTGGTCCAATTGTACCTCAGCCTGGAAGGGATCAAAGAGAATGTATCAAACGGGCTTACCTCCTTGACTGTAGGTTCTTATGGTGATTATGAGGCAGCCGCTTATCAACGAAGGATGCTTGAGAACATGGGAATCTACGGAGCTTTCGTGGTTGCCTACAATTATTCCAGAAAAATACCACTTGATGAAGCCAATCACTATGTTCGGGGCAGCGAAATACCAGGGTTGGATTGAGGACTGTGTGCCAAGTTCAACTATGCAGTCCAGGGTAAAACGGTGCATGGTAGATATTGGTAATTTTTATCTTGGATTCTAAGTTTTGCTGAGTTACTTTTGCCGCCGTGGTTTTTAAGTCCGTTGTTGTGGGCTTGAAATAATAGGGAATCCGGTGAAAGTCCGGAGCATTTCCCGATGCTGTAATCTCATTAAGAGTTTCAACATCTTTGGCCACTGTCCCGGCACAGTGCGGGGTGGGAAGGCGTTGAAGCGGAGTAAGCCAGAAGACCTGCCACTTGTGCTCTCTTGAGAAGAGCATTTTTAGTATTCAATGCTTTCGGGTAAAAGGCTTAGAGTGGGTCTTACAATTTAACACGATCCTTCTTTCATTTTATTCTGTTAGTTAGTTTCTTAAAATAACTCAATAAAGCTATGAGACGACAACTACTTGCACTGGTCTGCACGGGGATAATTTCTTTATCATCTATTGCGCAGGTAAACTATGTGCATCAGGTCATTTATCTGAATGAAGGGCAATATGACTATTTGAATCAAGTACAGATAAGTCCGGTTACCTTAGGCAGCTATGATGTGCTTGCTGACAACTATACTGAATTTGAACAGATAGGTGGGGCTAAGTTTGGAACGGATGTACTGATTGATGGGGACTTTATCTATGTTGCTGCTGATTCACTTATGCTGAAGTACGACAAGAATACATTGGCCCTGGATGGCTCTGTAATAGTTGAAGGTATTCGCAAGATGGCTATATGGAACAACGAGATTCTTGTTACGATCGGTGAATCAGTAGCACACAATGCTTATTTCAGGGCATTTGACAAGAATACATTGGCATTTATTTATGAACTGGATACACTGAACGGGCCTTCGTATTCAACTGAGGGAATAGTCGTATTGAATGACACCGCCTATATCACGGTAAGCAATGCTTTCGAGTGGGGCAATACGAAAGGCTATATTGGTTTAGTTGATTTGAATAATCAGACTTACATGGATGAAGTAGATATCAGTCCTGATGGTTTGAACCCTGACAACCTTATGATTAGTGGCACCACGTTGTATACACTGAATAACAAGGATTGGACAAACAGCTCAATCACCCAGTTCAACTGCCTTGACAGAACGTTCCTGACTACAAATTTGTCCGCGCCCTCTGGGTGTGGAGCATCTGTTTTTGCGGATAATAATATCTTTTATCACAGATATGATTATGACATAAATTGGACAGACACCAACGCAACTTTGAACTTGTTCAATATTACGGATCAGAGTATCGATACTATTTATCCAAATCTGAAAAATGTCTATGGTATGGCAGACGACCCAATCAATGGTCAAATCTACCTTACAACAACAGACTTCTTCTCGTCCGGGATGGCTTATACGATGGACTACACTGGAACTCTAACTGATTCGTTTGCGGTTGGTATTTCACCAGGTAATATTGCTTTAGATGTTCGGGATTTGGTCGGCGTCAACGAAGTTATGGGAGAAGGGCAATTTTCCGTTCACCCCAACCCATCTTCTTCAGTGTTGTATATTGAGGCGGAAGATGGTTCTGAAGCATATTCGCTGAGGATAACTGATATTGATGGAAGACGGGTGTATAGTGATGTCACAAATCACTCGGCCAGGAGGGCTGTTGATATTGAAAACTGGCCCGCTGGCGTATATATGATATACATTGACGCTATCAAAGGAAGGTCGAGTTATAAGATCGTAAAATACTAATTCCAATGTCCTCCCGGCATAAAGCAGGTGTGACTTCATACAAATGATATGCAGAATATTATTAACCCACGTTTCGGAACCTTAATAATTATTGTATTGGTAGCGGCTTTCAGTAGATTGATACCGCATATCCCAAACGTTACCCCAATTGCAGCAATGGCTCTTTTTGGAGGCGCGTATTTCGCAAATAAAAAAATGGCATTCATTGTTCCTCTTGTTGCCATGTTATTGAGTGATGTTGCGCTACGCCTCATTGCAGGCTATGAGCTGTTCACCTCAATGAGAGTGGTTCTCTACGGAACCTTCGCGTTAATAACACTGATCGGTTTACAATTGCGTGGCAGGTTCAGCGGCCCAAAAACACTTGTTGCTTCTCTGCTGGCTTCTGTGTTGTTCTTCGCTGCATCCAATTTTGCGGTCTGGGCGTTGGGCCAGGGAATGGTATTTCCAATAACTGCTAAAGGCCTGCTGGCTTGTTATGAAGTGGCGATCCCGTTCTTTAGAAATACGGTATTGGGGGATCTCATGTTCGTGACCATCTTATTTGGTGGATTTGAACTGGCGCAATACAAGTTTCCTGCTCTGTCAAAAGTGGATGCATAAACCAGGTAACTGTCTCCCGGCTTTGGTATTGCGACCTTATCAGTAGCTAACAATCAAGATGAAAGTACTGGTAGTTTGTACTGGAAACTCCTGTCGGAGCCAGATGGCTGAGGCTTGGTTCAATGAACGCGATGGGGTAGAGGCCAAGAGCGCCGGAACACATCCGGAAACAGTAAATCGCAATGCCGTAGCAGCAATGAGTGAGGTGGGCATAGACATTGGCCACAAAGACTCAAATCACCTAGATGATTATATAGACGAAGAATTTGATTACGTCATTACGGTTTGTGATCACGCTGAGCATAATTGTCCGGTATTTGCTGGTGCAGGACAACACATGCATCATTCATTTGAAGATCCCGCCAAATTTGAAGGGGCAGAAGAAGAAACCCTAAACAAATTCAGGGTTATACGGGATGAGATCCAGGTGTATGTGAATGACTTTGTAAAACGGAATATGTAAATTAGTGATCAACCGGAACAACCTGCGATGAAAATAATAGCTGCTTCTTTTCTTATCTTCACCTATCTCCTGGCCGCTAATGCAAGTATGGCCCAGGACTCGATAGTGGTTGATTCGGTGATACAAACCTCGTTTTGCGCAGGTGGAACAGTTGTTATTCCGTATAGCCTGCCCAATGGAGACTTTAATTTTGGAAATGTATTTACTGCTCAGCTATCGGGCGATATAGACCCAGGGTGCCTTCTTAACAATTTCGGAAATCCCTTGGACATTGGGCTCTTGCCTTATTGGAGCAGCGGCTTTATGCTCGCTCAAATTCCGGATAGCATTACCCTCGGTATTTATCGACTTCGAATCATCTCCAGCGACCCACCAGACACGAGTAATATCAGCCCCAATTGTGTATGGATCACTAATCTCCCGACAATAATTTTCACTATTTCTGGCAATCCATCAGATGATACTCTCTGCCAGGGAGATTCTGTAGAGTTATCAGTTCTGCCTTTGCCTATATCCTATGAATGGTCAACAGGTGAGACAACTTCAACTATTTGGGTGAGCAACTCAGGATCATACACGGTGACAGGGAGAGATACGCTGGGCTGTGAAACAACTTCTGATCCGTATACAGTTGAATTCGAGAATTGTGTAGGACTGGATGACCAGGAACTACAATCGACTGGTCTTAAGGCCCATCCTGTACCATCGACTGATCGCATTGATATTTCATTTAGCGCTGAGGAAGGAGGGGGTACTGAACTCTATGTGTATAATCTGCTGGGTGAATTGCTCCTTACAGATCACTTAATCACTACTGCAGGCACTAATCACCTTTCATTGGATATTGTATTTCTGCCCAATGGTGTATACGTATTAAGAGTTGGAACTGGAACGGCTTTCGAAACCACAAAGTTTGTAAAGCGTTGACCTGACGGTTGGCCGGATTAACGTATGAAATCCAGGGACATTTGGGAAGAATTCCCTCGATTGTCGGTCACTACGATCTTGAATGTGTGGCTTCCCCGTTTTCCATCGGCACTGGACAACTCAGGAGCATACTTGCCCAGATCTGAAAACGAGAAAACAAGGGCAGACTTCTTCGGTTCGTATTCCATTAGAATCCACTTGCCATCGATGTACGCATTGTAGGTATTGATCCCCGAGAGTTTGTCATATATTGAAACGGTGATATTGCTGGCTTTTGACATGTTCTTCCTCTCGTAAATATTCAGTCCCCTGATCCTTGGGGCAATGGTATCTAAAAGCACAGTGAATGCTCCAAAGTATTTGGAAGTTGTTTTTATAAAATCTCCCTCATAGCCACCCCCTTCATAATAAGTACGTCCGTTGTTTTTAATTCTTGCAACCATTGCTTTGCCCTTTAACCTGTTGGGGATCTTATCCGTTCTTATGGCTATACTATATAGTTTGTGCACAGGAGTATATACGTTGTGAATGTGGTGTGTAGGCGCTACGGCACCTAACAAAGTGTCAGTTACTTTATATTCAAAATTCACATCTTCATAAAGCAGCCCCTCGTCCAGGAATATGCGTACATCGTCATTCTTAAAAGAGTTAGCGAACTGCCAGTGAAATTTCTTGACAAAATTCACAGATAGCACTTCTTCTGGAAGTTTGGGTAAAAGGCCCATACTAGCTGGCACATTGGGTTCTGACCCACCTGAGTTTTTAACTTGTTTATTGACCAATCCAGTATCCGCAGGCAAGAGGACGGTTTCCTCCTTGGTTGGGCCTATTTTCCTTACCATATCACCTTCTCTTTTGGCTGCCGTATATAGGTGTCCTTGCACAGGAATTGTTAAGGTTGAAGTATTGCCATAAGAGTCTTTGATGATGTACTTCATTTCATGGATGTTCAAATCGTTAATTGCTATCACACCTCTATTCAATGTTTCCTTATATATGCTCAGTCGGTTGTTAGGGGCGATGAAGCTCTTTTGAAGATGCTTGCCTTCGTTTTTGAACTCTCCATAGTCGACATGGCTGCTGATGTATCTGTTTTCATGAAAGCCATAGGTCTCCATCTCATGGTAATAAACGCGCTCACCATCTTTTTGCAGTTCGATTGAAAAAATTCCACATTTATTGTGCGAATAATTGAGGAAATCATAAACCTCTACTGAAAATCCTATGTCACCTTGTAGCTTAAGGGGATTGCTGGCTGATGTACGGTAGTTACCGGAAGATCCAGATATTTTCAAATATCTCGGAGAATGAAGATTGGATACATGGCTTTCATCACTCAGTGGATAAACCCTCACTGACCTAATCACTGGTTTAATTGAATCCATGATGGCAAAGCCGAACAAAAGGGGATTCAGCACGTATCCGGTGATTGCATTGCGTATTTCAAAATGGAGGTGCGGTCCTCCAGATCCTCCGGTGTTGCCTCCTAATGCAACCACTTCACCCTTTTCAATCTTCAATTCACTGGGCAAAGGAAATTTCTCGACTGGATATGACTCTTTATTGTACTGGTACTTTTTAATGTACTCTTCTATCTTATCGCTATATCGTTTTAGATGAGCATATACTGTTATGTATCCATTAGGATGAGTTATATACAAGGTCTTGCCATATCCCCATGGCGATACCTTAATGCGGGATATATATCCTTCAGCAGCGGCGTAGATCTTCTTGCCCTCTACAGATTCGGTTTTCATGTCCAGCCCCCCATGAAAGTGGTTAGGGCGAATCTCTCCAAAGTTGCCCGAAAGCCTGATAGGAATATCCAGGGGTGACCTAAAATAGTCCTTAGGGTGATGGGTTTGTGAGAATGTAGCTACCGCAATACCAGTTAGTATGAGGACAAGGGTTACAGTCACTATGTGTCGCCTTCCCGTATTCATTTTTGCAAATGTATTCTAATATAATACGCTCTAACCTGACAGATATTATAGATATCCACAAAGAACAGTGGACAATTATGTCTTTAATAAATTTGGTAAAGTAAGATGGGATGCTAAATTTGTATGATACAAGAGCAATTATGGTAACCCCTTCGATACCTGTACGTATAGAAAGGATACAGTCAAAAGTGAAGAAGGTAATAGAGCTTCACAAAAAGGCCAGGGATGAGAATTACAAGCTCCAGATGGAGAAGGAGCAGTTGCTGAAAACCCTGAAGGATGGTAAGGCTAAAATTGAAGACCTGGAGGAGCAAAACAAAAGAATTAAGTTGGCACGATCACTTCAGGAATCAGGAGAGACGTCACTGGATGTAAAGTTGAAGATCAACGAAATGGTAAGGGAAATTGATAAGTGTATAGCATATTTAAATAAGTAAAATACCGTGGGAAACTTGTCTATAAAACTTACCATTGCCAATAGAGTATATCCGCTCTCCATCAAGCGAAGCGATGAGGAAAATGTGCGAAAGGCGACCAAACTCATTGAAAACAGTATTAAAGATTACGAAGAAAACTATTCAGTGCGCGACAAACAAGACTTACTCGCCATGTGCGCCTTGCAATTCGCAAATCAGGTAGTTTCTGACGAAGGAAAATTTGTGCTTGACGATAACAGTGTAGAGGAGAAACTGGTGGAATTGGAGCAGGAGATAGCTGAGTATCTGGAGAGCAAGTAGTGTTCTTTATATATTGTATTACCTTTATTGTGGTAAAAGTTTACCCGCATAGCCTTGAGCGATTTTAAAAACTCAACACTATAAACACAGGAGTCTTTAAGCTCAGGAGTCCTAGGGAAGGCCACCATCTCCGCACTTTGTGCAGAGGTCTCTGCATCATGTGCAGGGCAGTGGAACCCCGAATACTCTGGCCGACTCCGCCCATACGTTTGCATGGGGTTTTTAAAAAGTCTTGGGGCTTATGCGGGTTTTTTGTGTGCAAAAACCGTCTGAAACACATTTATTTAATTCTTAGCTTTGCCAAATATTTTACAATTTTCTTAAAATGAATGCTCCCGCAACATACTCTGATGAGATTGATTTCCGAAAGGTGCTAAAAGAACTCTTGATTCATAGAAAGCGGATTGTCCGCGGTGTAGTCCTATGTACCATTGCCGCTATAATAATCTCATTACTCATACCAAGATCCTATCAAAGTACTGGCTTCTTTAAATTTAGATCCGTTCACATTCCTTCCTATAAGAGCTACACCAGTGTCTTTGAAGATGTGAACATGTTAAGTGATTTTATTTCAAAGTACCATGAGGATACGACCTGGCAGGTAAACCCTTCTATATTTGAAGACTCTTTTGAACCAGTATATGGATTTGGCAAGAATCGCAAAAACCTGATGAAAGACAATAAAGTGCTGGGCATTACAATAACTAGTGTCGCTTCTTCACCTGAGGAAGCACAAAAGAGAGTGGAAACTCTTGGAAGTTATCTGGAAACATGTCTAGTGAACCGGGAAATCTGGAAGTATTATGGAGGAATGTATTCCAGATTAGAAGCCGATATTATTAATGCTAAAGCATCGATGATAGAGCATGAAATATCTGTTGAAGTTTTAAATAAAAAGGTAGATCTGATCAATAATAGTTTGTTACATTATGACCCAATAACAAATTATGAAAGGCAAGTGGTTAAGCTTGACGAGACAACAGAAAAATATCTTCCCCCTCATCAGCAGTTAATAGCGACGAGAGTTTCTCTCAATAATGAAAGCGTATACATGGAACAACTTGAGAGGAAAATGTCTATAGATGATCTATTGCTGCGGTATGTTAAAGGGATCGAAGGTTATCTTGAAAATAAAAGCGAGTTTCTAATAGAAAAAGATCTGCTGAATAGCTTTATAGCAAAGCTTAATTTCTTCTTTGAAGAAAATAGAGAGGATGAAAACGTGCGAGCAGCCAGATTTCGAATAGAAGCCAAGCATCAGTCGTTTATATTGCTCAAAGATGAGCAATACAAATTTATTTCTGGCCCGTTACTTCCTGCCAAGCCTGAGAAACCGATGAAGTTACTAATCGTATTGGTGGTATTTTTTGCCTCTTTGGTGGGCTTTGTCACGTACAGTGTCTTCCTCTCCTGGTGGACCAGAACAGACTAGGAAGGAGAATTCTGGCCTTTCTTTCCGCCTAATCGATACACTATCACCTCGATGAATATTCTAAATAAGAAGTAAGTATTGGTTGTAAATACCGCCTGAATAGTCGTACGGGTTCTTTTGCTAATCGATAGAGCCATTCAAGAGACAAACGTTGCATCTAAGCGGGAGTCCTACTTACTGTTTCGGCATATACCGGAAATGCCCCTCCAGGACCCAACAGTACCGCATTGATTTTAGACGAGTGTTCTGCCATCCATAGCTCTTGCTTAGGTCATCCTAATGCTACCATAACAAGGTTTGCTCCTGATGAATTAATCGCTTGTATATGCTTCCCACTGGCCTCGTTCAAATCCTCCTCGAATGGTGGAGATAGTATTCCGGCCACTTTGAGTTTAGGGAGTTCGGTATTTATTTCAAACCTCAAAATCATAATTTATCTTTTTTAACTTTGTTGCTAAATCAAAATTTGCATTAAACATCTATATATGCAACGTGTTGATATTTTTGGCATTTTATTCGCTGTAACTGATTATGAAAACGCTTCAGAAGTTATTGTTGAAAATGCACGCCAGAACAAAAGTTTTGGAGTATCCGCTCTAGCCGTTCATGGCCTGATAACTTCTTATACGGATAATGATATAGGTGATCTCGTTAAAACCATTGACCTGATAGTTCCGGATGGTCAACCCATCCGCTGGGCTATGAATGTCTATCACAAAGTTGGGATGAAAGATCGTGTATCCGGTCCGACCCTCACGCTTCATGTATTGAAAAAAGCATCAAAGTTAGGATTGAAACTTTACTTATATGGTAGTACCTCAGATACTCTGGAAAAGTACTCCAACTTCATCACCAAAAATTATCACGGAATTAAGATTGTAGGTCTACATGTAGACCGATTCAGGGAAGCCACTCCGAAAGAAGATTTAGCTGATATTGAAAAAATCAACCAATCCGAAGCTCAGATTGTACTGGTTGGCAGAGGGTGTCCTAGACAAGAAAAATGGGTAGCTCTGCATCAGGACAAAATTCCAGCTGTGCTAATGGCCGTCGGTGCTGCATTCGATTTCCATAGTGGTAAGCTTAAACATGCGCCAATTTGGATGCAAAACTCTGGTTTAGAATGGTTATTTAGGCTTGCTCAGGAACCGCGCAGGTTATTTAAAAGATACTTTACAACGAATTCGTATTTCATGTACCTTTTCATAAAACATTATTTTAATAAAAAATACAGGACAATATGAAAAAAATGATCGTAACCGGGTCCAGCGGTTTAATTGGCAGTGAGGTAGTTACTTTTTTTGCAAATGAAGGCTGGGAAATTTATGGTATAGATAACAACATGCGGGAGGATTTTTTTGGAGAGCAGGGCAGCACCCGTTCGAACCAAGAGCGTTTAAGTCAAACGCACGATCATTTCACCCATTACGAATTAGATATCCGTGATAGAAAGGGTGTGATAGCGGCTGTTGCTGAATTAAACCCAGATGCGATTGTACATACAGCTGCACAGCCGAGCCATGATCTTGCAGCCTTACGTCCGTTTGATGATTTTGATGTAAATGCGGTAGGTACTTTCAATCTGTTAGAGGCCAACCGTTTGAACAATCCGGAAACACCCTTTGTACATATGTCAACCAACAAAGTATACGGAGATGCGCCCAACGAGTTGAGCTTGAAAGAACTAGATATGCGGTATGATTATGCAGATCCTGAATACTATAGCGGCATCAAAGAAAATTTCCGAATCGACCAGTCGAAACACTCTCTTTTTGGGTCTTCCAAATTATCGGCCGATATTGCCGTTCAAGAATATGGTCGCTATTTCAATATGCCGACCTGTTGTCTGAGGGGCGGTTGCCTAACTGGTCCTAATCACAGCGGAGTGGAGCTTCACGGTTTTTTGAGTTACCTTGTGAAATGTAACGTTATCGGTCGCCAATACAATATCTTTGGTTACAAAGGCAAGCAGGTGAGAGACAACATCCATTCGGTGGATGTAGCCATTTTTATCAACGAATTCCTCAAAGCGCCTCGTGCTGCTGAAGTATATAACATTGGTGGCGGGAGAGACAACTCATGTTCTATTCATGAAGCGTTTGACATAATATCTTCCATTTCCGGAAAGGAAATGAAGTTTAAGTATGTGGACAAAAACCGTGATGGAGACCACATCTGCTATATCTCCAACCTCTCGAAAATGAAAACTCATTATCCTAACTGGAATATCACCAAGTCCCTGAAAATGATTTTCGAAGAGATCTACACATCCTGGGATAAAAAGCAGAAAGAGTTGGTATAATATATTTGACAATGTGACCTACAGAGTAATTCCATTATAGCAAGTACCGCAAGATTCCACGGTTTGAGGTAACAAATTACAAGACTTTTGTATGATTTAATTATTTTACATGGTCACTCCTTATGAAAATGTTATTTCAATGTTAGTTTTATGAAAAAGGAACTTATAAATAATGTCCAAAAGGTGCTTTTTGCATTTCCTTTTTCAACTTTATCATCTTCTTTAATTCTATCTGGTAGCGGCTAAAAGTGCATCGATTTGAGGTGAGTTTTCACCATGAGTATTGGCTATGGATATGATATCATTTAAAACGTCCTTGTAAGAGCCTAGAGTAATGTTAAGCGATATGATCTTAGCAGAATTTATCTGGCTATTAATGCAGATTCAAATACCTTTTTCATCTCCTGTTCAAACGTTGCCGAGGTGTAAAGCTCCTTAAATTTTATTCTTCCCGCTGCTCCCAATTTGTCTCTTAAGCCCCTGTCTTTTGCAAGAATCTCCATCTTTTCCGCCAGTGACTCTACATCTTTTTGAACAACTAGAAATCCAGTGTTCCCATTATCAACAATCTCCGGAATTGCTCCCTCCATCGTGGAAATAACAGGTAAGCCTGATTGCATCGCTTCCAGTACCACTCCGGGAAAAGCTTCGAACCAGGTAGGAAATACGAATACATCGCTATCTAAAAACTTTTGAAACTTATCATCGCCGTATACAGGGCCAGTAATCTCTACAATTCCTTCAAGCCCGCTGTCTATTATATACTGTTCGAGATATGAAATCTTAACATCATATTCAGGACCGGTGACCTTCCCCCGGCACTCTAACCCCTTGTCATGCAATATCTTTAGGGCATCTATAAATTCAAAAATTCCTTTTGAACGAGTTAGATTGGACAAGAAGAGAAACACTGGAACTGAGTTCTCTTTCTTATTGTGAATAGCCTCATCTGTTACAACCATATCTATTCCATTAGCAACTATCTCCGGTTGCTCCTGATAAACGGTTTCAATATCCGTTGCCAGATATTCAGAAAGGCAGACTATAGTCGTTGATGATAATGCACTTTTGAAGAGTTTTAGTTTTAAGCTACTCTTCGCTACCTGTTCCTTTACACCCTGCGTTCTTAAATGCAGTACAAGTGGGACGCCAAACAATTTTGCTATTCGCACAAAGAACCAATCGCGATATAAGGCAATTCCCCTAATCGCGAAATTGTAATATATCAAATTGGGCTTTTTAGCTAGCAGCTTGAAAAATAAGCGGACTGAAAACCCGATCATCTTCATAAGCTTGAGAATGGAAAATGCACCTACATCCTTGACACTTTTGGCAAAGTCTAATCTCATGACCTTGATGTCAAACGAGTTGTGCAATAGTATGCTTTTCGCTAGAAACTCATTTCTTAAGGCGGCACCGTGTACTGGGGGAGGCAGTTGAACAAGAAAGAGTATGGATCTTTTCTCCAATTTATTGCTCTTTATCGGTAAAGGCCAGATTTGAAAGCTCACGCTGACGTGGTAATGTCATTTCCATAAGCTTCATTACTATAATGAATACAAGAATCTCCGTATTTTCAATCAAATTGTTGGTCAAGAGTAAAAGAATAACAAATAACCCGGCGACAATTAAAAATTCCCGATTCACCAAAAACCCCCTTCTTTCAACCGCATTAGTGGAAAACTCTGCTGCACTGTGTAGGCCCTTTAAAACGTGTCTAAATTTGCGGATGCTAATGATAAGGAGTATCAAAGAAAAAAGAAATCCGTATTCAGCAAGAAAAGCCAGCACTGAGGAAAAGGGCTGATTACGGGTGCCATCATTGAATTGGATAGAAAGAATACTTGAATTCCATAGCGAATAGGCATATTCAGCCGCATATTCAGGTTCATTGGCACCCACAATATTCACCAGCAGATTATTACTGTAATCGCCATTTAGCAAGAAGGAGGTTCTGCTATTAAAAGTGCCTGGTCCTGTGCCGAATAGGAACAACTTGGCATCACTGGCAAATACGGTGGCGTAGTTATAAAACAAGGTAAGCTTTCGAGGCATTTCCGTCTCGGTTGAAAAGTCCTGATCACTGACCATAATAGCCGTATTTTCAAGGGTATTATAGTTATAGGTGAAGGTTTTACTGGATGTTAGAAATAGGACGACCAATATGATAAAGACAAGTGAGCCAAATTTCAGTGTGTTGCCAATGCTAAATTGGAAGAAGAAATAGTACAATAAAAATGAAGCGAGCAAGAGTACCAAAGCCAATCCAAAAAATGACATTACAAATGAACACAGAAAAAAGAGCATAAGGAATAGCAGGCCCCATCTGGGATTGTGCTTAAATCGTATAAAATAGTTGATGAATAATAGACCGTTGATGATACCCAAACCGTGAGCTCCTGTACCATGTGTACCGTATAGGCCAGTAAATGAATCATCGTATCTGAGTATAATAAACTGAACGACTCCAATTAAGTTATTGAAGGTCATAATAATAGTGAGGTATTTGATAAACCTCTTATGCAATGACTTTTCTTCAATTTCTCTTCTTGCGTGCGAATAACGAGATAAAAACAGAAAGAGAACCGGGTAAATAATATATATGGAGAGTACCGTGTTGAACATCAACGGTTGTTCATTGAATACAAATGCTAAAGGAAGTAAAACAAGGCTGAAAAAAAAGAGCACCGTAAATCCAACGGACAGGCGAAAGTTGAATATATAACAAAATACTATTACAAAGAGTGGATATATAATGACCAGGCCTACACGAAAGATTGTAACGAGTATTACCGCTGTGCAAATAAGGCCAAGTTGTATCAATTGAGGCCAACCTATTACTTGCTTCGAAGAACTTCTCAAACTCATCACCCGGTGCTTGAAAGGTAAATATTATTCATCTTGGTTAATCTCAATGTATCCTAAAGCATTATAATCTATTTATAAATCAAACTTCTGCTTAATGGTTTTGAAGTAGGAAAGACTCATAGCATACATCGCAACTCCAGCTAATATTGCAATCAAGATTCTTATCATTAACTCGAGATCAAAGAATACGCTAAGGCAAACTGCACCAAGTGCACTTACGAACGTTATTAAGAACGCCGGTTTGGAGTACCCAATGTAGTAGAGCTTTTCGGTAATGATCCAAGATAATACAAAAAGTGTAAAAGATGAACAAAGCAGGCTGATCGGAACACCTGACAAGCCATACTTTGGTACCAGTATCAAAAGCAGACCTATATTCACGGCCAGGCTCACAAAAATAATTATTGAGTTGTAGTGTGTCTTTTTCGTAATTACAGGGCCTATCAGAACTATTTGCACAAGTGAATTGATAGCAAGTGCCAGGAAAAGGATCGGCAAGATATAGATTCCTTCGTTATACTCCTCAGAAGCAAAAAGATGAAACAGTTCATTTGAAAAGAGGGCTAGAATTATCACAAGAGTGAAGACCCCCGTAACTGCGAAGTTGAAGACGGTTTTAATTACCTCCTTGTGGTTTTCCTGTTCTAAACTTTGATAGAGAAATGGACCCCATGCCATCTTTCCAGCGTCCTCAAGAATTCTGAACAAGCAAGCAATTCTAAATGCAACGGTAAAGAACCCGATTTCAGCGAGGGATAAATAACTAAGCATAATAAATCTATTGAGATAAATATTGGCCCAACTTGCTACCATGCCCGGTACTATAGGCAGGCTGAATTGAAAGTACCGAACCACCACCTTTTTTTTCCAAAACATTCCAATTATTCCAGTATGGAGACAATAAAGGAACATGACCACTGCTGCGACTCCAAATCCAGTCAATTGCCCATAAAACACGCCAACCACTCCCACATCCATGACCACCACATAAGCTATTGAGGACCCCAGAGTGAGCGTAATTTGAATCAAACTGAATAGACCGTAGAGTATCGGCTTCTTTACATATCGCATGACCGACGTCAGAAATGCGTAAATATTTGATGCGGGAAGAATTGCCGCTGCTACAACGAACAATTCGCCGTAATCCTCACTGCCAAATAAGGTACTTGAGAGTGATGTGTTTACGGAAAGGAGAAGAACTACGATTACAGTTGTAGACATTATCACGGTCCAGAACGCTGTAGAAATATTGATCCGGTTCTCTTTCTCGTCTTCTACTTCGTAGAAATACCGCCCTATTGCTGATTCCATTTGCAACATACTCATTATGCTGAGAAACATAAGCACACTGGTTACAATATCCACTATACCATATTCTTCTGGAGTAAAATAGCGCGTGAAGATTGGAAGCAATAGTATCATTAAGGACTTGCTCAGTCCCCCGGCTATACCATAAATAATTACATCCTTAACTAGCCCCTTAAGCATGATACTTGATTAGCATGTATCCGGAAAAGATAGATTTTCCCAAAGATGAATATTGGGTAGGAGTCAATGGAATTATTCATAAACATATCTTATACAACCCTAATTCATTATAATCGGCAATGTGCTCAAAAATGCCATCTTTTTCAAACATGGCGTCATCAGGTGACAAGTCCCCTTTATCCAATACGAAATAGTCAATTTGGAATTCTTCTGCGACAGGAACGATTTTGTCGGATTTTAAGTATTGATCGCCCTTATAGAGTTCTGTGAAATGAAATGACCCAATTTGGGCGGAGTAGGGCCAACCAAAGAACACCTTCCTCTTTTCGGAGATCATAAGCTTGGAGACCTGGTTGTTATTGCTGAGAATTCGAACAGTGGCGGGCTCATTTTGCTCGAAATAATCTTCAAGCTGCAGAATATCATCAAAAAAACCGGGTTGTGATTTTTCTCTGAGCCGGAGCCGAATGCCAATTAGCTGAACAATAGTCAGCAGAACGCAAAAACCTAGTATGTACAATACCAATTCCGGGAATACCACAAACCATAGATGGCCAATTAATGCAAGTAGTCCTATGGCAAATTCTGCATAACGCTCCGGCTCTCCAAGAAAACGCGTTACCCTAAATGAAGTAATAATAAATGCGCCAAAGCAAAGTAATATGGGCAACATCACCGGTGTGATCCATCCTGTAAAGTTTCCATGCACATCATCATGAAGCAATGCCAATGCTACTATGGGGAAATAAAAAGGGAGACCGATTAATACTGCTATTGCAGGATTGTCATAGATGTACATGAGTCCTTTAGCTATTCTTCCCTTATGCCTAAACTTGTTAAAAGCAATCTTCCAAAAATCCCAGATAAAATCACGCCATACACTATAACGTTTAGTCAATAGAATATTTTTCGCCAGATACTTAAAATAAAAAACTTTGAAGCGGAATTGACCGCTAAGGTATCTGGACGCATACCGAGGTGTGGTTATGAAGAAAAAAAGAACGGCACACAAACAAGGAAGTGCAATTAACCAATCTCCCTTAATAACAGACATTGCTGGAATGACAAATACCAACATCTGTAAGGCAAATGCGCTTCCTATTAAGATGAGCCAAATTGATACGCCAGAGATAATAAGATAACTCATATCGCTTGAAAATATGTAAAGGACAGAGGAGTAGAGGACGACCTGTCCAAGAAATAACCCAAGGCCCCTGGTGCTAATACCAGTGTTTTTTGCGTTGTTGATATTGTAACTGAATGGACTAACAATGTAGATCGATCCAGCATACAGAAGGACCTCTTCCAGTGACGAATCTACCCATTCAGAGACATAGGGATATACTTTTACAAGGAAACTGACGAATGCAAGAGCCGACAACAAGTGAAATACTACAAAAAGATAGCGTGCCGCCATTTTATAATTCTTCATTGACAAAAATGAGAGCATCCAAAACAACAGCTGCGGATAGATCATTTGATCGCAGAACAGGAAGGAATTATGCTTGAGAATGAAGCGATGATTATTCGCCCTGATTTGATCAACAATACTCAATTGGATCTTGTTGTCGGATGGAAGGAATATGTTATTGACCATCATCATGGGTAGGACGACCGACGCCAGCAGGATCGAGATGATCAGATATACTTCCATAAATGCAGACTACTGTTCTTGACCACCTTTACAGGAGGGGGGGTTAAACCTACCTACTTACGGACCTTGTAAAACACATTTGTCCGCCACTCATCCACTTGATGCTCTTCGCGTTCAAATATCTCGCCTCCAGCATCTGTGATTACTTTGTCAAACACTTCGATGGAATATCTTTTATAGTGAAAAGGATTTTCGGCACCATCAGGAATGTCCAAGTTCTTGTACCATTCAGGGCTTTCCTTAGGCGCTGGGGCATCGTTTGATTTAACACCAAGCCATATGCACAAATAACCTTCAGGTTTTGTAACGCGTAAGGCTTCCTGAATACCAGTCGTGGGACTTATGTAATGCAAGATCGACGTTCCTGAAATGGTGATATCAAAAAGGTCATTGCGGTAAGGTAGGTGCTCGCCCATCGCTTGTACGAAGTTGTGCTCCTTGGGCTGTTCTCCAACCAATATGTCGATGCCATAGTACTTCGCCTCTTCATTCCTTTTGAATTTGATATATGATGGTACTTTGTGAGGGCCACAGCCAATGTCTAGAACATGGCCATGGTAGTTACAGAATTCACCAAACTGAAGTGCATCGGGCCGTTCATCGTAGCTTACATTCACTCTGGGGTTCCGATCATAAGAGATGACAAAATTGTCGATAAGGGTTTGAAAGCTCTTCCACTCTTCATCAGAATAAATGGGAGATCGATCAGGTAAAAATTCCCAAAACCCGTGCTCTGCGTTTAATTTGAATTCATTTCCAGATTCATCCCGTAGGGTTGCGTCATCTATTTTAGTCAGCTGTTCCTTTGTAAGGGGTGAAACGTGAAAATCAAGGGGTATGTCGTACATCGTCTTATCGTTTTTTAGCAATTACTGTAAATCCTGCTTCCTGCTCGTTTAAGGTTTCTATCTCCAAGCCGGATTCCTTGCATATTTGTTCTATTTCCTCTCTGGTATGTCGATGGCAATTCAATGGCCTGTACCAATCAAAGTTGACTAAATTCATTTCTTCAATTGACCAATCGGGCTGATAAAAAGCCTTAAACATGTTCCAGTAAAAAAATCGCTGCAAGTTAACTTTCCCTTTCTCAATACCCAAATAGGGGATGTCCTCAGGTACATCAAGCTCAATATTGAGCTCTCCAAGTGCTTGCCCAAGCTTCGTCAATGGCTTTAATGCTTCCCATGCCTCTTCATCCTTCATTGGTTCGATAGCCTCCCGAATATGATCATCGCAAAATTCCCTTATCACGGCTTTCTTTGCATAAACATAAAACATGAATCGTCCACCTGACTTGATCTTTTTGGATAGGTACTTGATAGAATCTGCCGTACTATCGGTATGGTGTAGCACCCCTTCAGAGAAGATGATGTCTACACTTTCATCTGCAATTGGAATATCCAATAGATTAACCTGAATAAAGTCGCCAGGGCATCCGGCAGCTTCAAACTTCTCTTTCCCAATTTCGACAGCATCTGAAATATCCACGCCGAGATAGTGGTGATTTTTCAGATGTTCTCCCCAAAAAATTAGTGCAGCATATCCAGATCCACAGCCGGCATCCATAATGATCTTTTCTCCACCTTCCAGCCATCGTTCAACCTGACCAGAATCATTGCCACAGTACTTCTCCAGCATCCACTTTCTGCGTACCTCCTTGTGCTCTTCCGATTCATATGCCTCCTGACGAGACCATTCATAGGCAAACGTCTGTTGGGTTTGAGCCTGTGAATCCGATAGATCCTTCTTGTTCAAAGCATTGATCTCTTCAATGTCAATATTTAACAATTCAATTGCCGACATATTTCTGTATTAAGCTTGAATTTGAGTATAGTCTTTACCATCCATGAACATCTGACACCAGAGCTCAAAGTTCATAAATGACCAAATGAGTAATCGGTGGTTTACCTTTTTATTATTATGTTCGTCAATAATAGAGGAAATGAATTGGGGATTGATGAAGTCGCAGCATGCGGCCTTTTTCGACATAAGCAGCTCCTTCACATAATGTGCGTTCTCGCCTCTGTACCAAGATTCATCAGGAGCTGAAAAGCCCTGCTTTTGCCGTTTGATTATCTGCTTGGGAATGAACTCGGACATGGCCTTTCTCAAAACATTCTTGCCATCGTCATATTCCGTGTAGAACTTCTTCCTCTTATTCAGCACATTTTCGTCCAGGCGTTTCATCTTCTGCAGATTACCCAACTTGTGCTTTATTGGTATTTTCTGGGCAAAATCAACCAGCTCATTGTCTAAAAAAGGAAAGCGTTCTTCAAGTCCATTGGCCATTGACAGTTTATCCCCTACCAACAACAAGCCTGGCAGAAAAGTCTTGATTTCAAAGTACAGACTGTTATTTATGTGCTGCTCTGGCGTTTCGTATTTCAACTTATTGTTGAAAGTGAAGACCCTCTCAAACACACCTCTTGGTGCATCGAGCTCCATGCCTTTTAATGCCGCAGAGGTGAAAAGCTTCATTCGATCATCCTTTGCCACCAATCGCTGCCAGAACTCATAATAGTCATCGAAAAACTGCCTTTGGTTCAAAGACCCGAAGACCCGATAGTAACGCCATGGATATCCCCCGTAAAGTTCATCACCTCCGGTTCCTTGCAGACAGACCTTCACAAACTTAGAAGCCAGTCTGGCGATATAGTAATTCGGGTAGCTCATTCCAACTCTTAGGTCCTCAAGGTGCCATACTACCCGTGGAAGCGACCATCGAATGTCTCCTGAATTGATTACCTGCTCATAATGCTCGGTTTTAAAAACCGATGCCATTAGCTCTGCATCGCGTCTCTCATCATAGTTGGCTTCAACGCCTGTAACGCTTGACATGTCAAATCCTGCCGTAAACGTGGAAAGACGATCCACGTGGGAAGAAGCGAGTGAAGTGATCGATCCCGAGTCCATTCCTCCTGACAAATAGCTTCCAACAGGAACATCTGCTACCATTTGCCTGGCTACTGCATTCTCCATCAATCGCTTGGTTTCGTCCTTAGCGTCTCTGAAGGTCATCTTGTTATCAGGTTCTGTAAAGTCATAGTCCCACCACGAACGATGCAGGATTGATTTGTTCTTTACACTAACAGACACCGTATTCGCTGGCGGCAACATATATACATCTTTGAAAAGGGTATGATAGCGGAATAGATTCTGGAAAGTGAAATACTCGTTTAGCGCCTCCAGATTCAATCCCATCCTGTATTTAGGGTGTCTGATTATTGCTTTGATCTCAGATGCAAATACAACCACGGACCCAGATTGCCAGTAATACAAGGGCTTCACACCATACCTGTCACGGCTAAGATGTAGCGTCCTCGTTTTAACATGCCAGGCACCTATGGCGAACATTCCATCCAGCCTTTCGAAGAAATCAGGACCGTATTCGTCAAGCCCTTCACAAATCACCTCCGTATCAGACGTGGTGGTGAAGCTGTGTCCTTTGGCCTTGAGTTCAATTTTTAACTCTTGGAAATTATAGATGCAGCCATTGAAAACTATGATCCACTCACCATTCTTAGATGGCATTGGCTGAGCCGACCGTGGGGTAGGGTCGAGGATTGCCAATCGTTTGTGTGCCAGCCCAATGTTGCCCTTTACATAGTATCCTTCTCCATCCGGGCCTCGGTGCGCAATAGCCTCAGCCATATCTTTTACCTTATTCAGGGATACTGGCTTTCCGTCCAGATTAAATGTTCCGAGAATACCGCACATGCCCTACAGGGATTTAATCATGTCAACAACGTACTCATAGTCCTCTTTGGACATGTTGTTATGTAATGGAATTGCCATCGTACAATTATTAGCGGTCTTGGAATTTGGCAGATCATCTGGCTTATAGCCGTATTTGCCAGCATACAGACCTAGCATATGTACAGCATGAGTACCTGGTCTTGTGCTAACTCCTTGCTCCTGCAGCTTCTCCATCATCTCATTGCGACCCATGGGGGCCTTGGCTTCATCGATCAATAATACGTAGGATTGCCATCCGTGCCTATAATCATCGTTCAGTTCAGGGGTTTGTATCCAGTCAATCTCCGAGAGAGCCTCGTTGTAAGCTACCGCAGCCTCGTGTCGCTCATCTATCAATTTATCAAGCTTTCCCATCTGTACTACGCCAACAGCACCCTGAAGGTCAGTCATTCGATAGTTGAACCCGAGAATATTAAAGTCGGGCAGAATAAATGGTTTTGGACCATGATGTCGCTGTTCTTCAGATATGGAGGCGCCATGGTTTCTCAGCATATTAACTTTTTCGCTTAACGCTTCATTATTGGTAGTTACCATTCCGCCTTCACCGGTGGTAATTGACTTCCTTGGATGAAATGAAAAACAACCAAGATCACCTAGCGCCCCTGCAGGTGAACCTTTGTAACCAGCTCCAGCGGCACAGGCTGCATCCTCAATAATTGGAACATCGGGTGCCACGGCTTTAATTGCATCCATATCAGCACATAAGCCAAAGAGATGAACAGCAATAATCGCTTTGGTATTATCCGTCAATTTACGGGCAATATCATCGGCGTCAATATTGAATGTACTAAGATCAATGTCGACCAAAACAGGTTTCGCGCCGCAATACAATACGACATTGGCAGTGGCAATCCAGGTAAACGAAGGAACCAGGACTTCGTCACCCTGCCCAATATCCAAAGCCACGAGGGCCAGATGTAGTGCGGTGGTAGCACTGGTACAGGCAAGGGCTTGCTTAACCTGGTGTCGTTCGGCAAATAGCTTTTCAAACTCACTCACTTTTGGGCCTTGAGTTACCCACCCGCTGTACAACGGTTCCTTTAATGCCTCCCACTCTTCTTCCCCCAATACCGGTTGGGCAATAAACAAGTTCCTTTTCATTTGTGTGGCTAATACCCCCTAATCTGAGTTTATTCAGAATAACAAAGATAGAACTTAGTGAAGGTAGTGATACTTAAAAGACATTGATTTATTAACATCGTTTCGTGACTAAATAACCTCAATACCCAAAACGCAACAAACGTATGAAAACCTATCTTTGAGCCTTCCGCCGTAATGGCCGGGCCCATAGATTACTGACAATATGAAACAACTTTCTGCTTGCGCTACCCTATTACTTCTATTCGCGTGTGGAACACCTCACCCTAAGAGTACCACGAATGCATTTGATGCTTCGGAGGAAATAATTCAACTTTTGGTAAAAGACTTGCCAATGGAGCAATTGCGCAAGAAGAGGGAGGAGGCCCTAAAACTGGGCACCCTACTGGGTGGAAAGAATGATTGGGTTGATGCTGTACTTGTACACAATGGAAAATCCAAGAGGGCTAAGATCAGGCTTAAAGGCTACTTGAGCGATCATTGGAATGATGAGCGGGAATGGTCGTTGAAAGTGAAAATGGCCGGCAAAGCATCCGTTAATGGCATGAACAGGTTTGCACTACAACGTCCAGTCACGAGGGGATTTATGAATGAATGGATTTTTCACAAGTTCCTTGCCTACAACAGATTGATAGCGCTCAGATATGATTTTGTACATGTGTCGATTAACGGAGATCTTCTGCCTGTGTATGCAATTGAGGAGAATTTTCACAGCAACCTTATCAAAAGGCATGGAAAACCTGCGGGTGTATTGTTCAAATTCAACGATGATTTGTATTGGAGGCACAAGCCAGGACTTGCCTCGAGATTCTATGGAGCAAGCATAACCGCCTATCAGGCACAAAAGGTGAAGAATAATGATGTATTGAGAGCCCAATTCAAAACAATTATTGCAAACATAGAGGAGTTCCGTAACGAAAAAGTCAAAACCCATGAGATTTTTGACTGTAAGCTGATGGCCAGGTTTTTTGTGGCTGTTGACATTATGGGGCACCACCATGCAACAGCGCTTGACAACATCCGCTTTTATTTTAACCCAAACACTGGCCTGATTGAACCGATTGGTTACGATAATCAGCTTATTTCAGACCTCTCAGGACAGGGCTTGTTAGGTGCGAATAAAATGATAAACGGGCATCGAGCCATCGACGAGTGGAATTTTACAAATGGCTACTGGTACCAGCATCTTTTCGCGGATACTGTATTTATGAAGGCCTATATTCAGGAACTGAAGGATATAAGTCGGAAGGAACATATGGATGAGTTCTTTAGTCAGACTGACGATGAATACTCGGAGAAGTTGGCCTTGATTCAACAATCATATCCTGAATATGAATTTACCCGCAAAGAAGCACTTTACCAGAATCAACTCTATATTCGTGGCGAGTTGGAGAAGCTGAACTTTGATGCGGAGCAAAATGTCGTGGATGTAGTTGGGGCATACAGCAAATTGGTTAATAAATTTGGAAAGTTCGCGGTGAAGGACACGACAATTCAAAAGTATAAAATTGCAAGAGCACTTGATGAAGGATATGAAGATTACAACTTGGCCTTATTGGATATTCTGGGTTGTATAAAGGGCGGAGAGCTGATTGTGTGGTTAGGCAAAGAAAATCATGGGTTAAAGCACAGAAAGCTTACCTACAAGGCGATTAGTCAGCGCATAATGGGAAGCTCTCTAAATGTGAATGGCTTACCGCTAAATGGTAATACTAAAAATTATACAAGGTATATTCAGACATTGAAAATGCTGTGCGAGACCGATGATTTTGAAGGACAGGTTGCAAAGGTCACGTGGTTTGATAAATATTATCAGGCAATAGACTCTACGGATAGAAGTGAGATAGACCAAAATCGTGCTTTTCTTCTCAAGTATTTATCTCCTTACAAAGCCTTAAAGGCATCCTTTAAGGGAACCAATTCACCTGCTGAAGCGATTGTGTTAGTTGCTCAGAACATTCACAAGCTGGCTATTGAGATAAAAAGTCTAGCAATTAATGGGCAGGTCATTCCACTTGAAAAACCTCAGCTTCTGAGAGGGAATATTGAAGGAGAGCCGCTCACGCCTGTACGATTTCAGGTTAAGGTTGGTGCCGCTTTGATTCCCATACTGGCGAGAGTGGTGAATGAAAGCCAATTTGAGCTTAAGCAGTTTGAGATGAACTATAGTATCTATGGAACTGACAGAATTATTACTGAACCAATATTGCAGCACAATTGATGACTTCGGTGCTTCGAATATCGCTCATAGTCATTTTAATGCTCGGAGACGCTCCCTTGATTGCACAAGTATGCATCAATGAGTTCATGGCGTCTAATGGTGCATATTGGGACAATGATAAGCAGGCTTATTCAGACTGGATTGAGCTATACAACGCAGGTGATGACACAGTTCAACTATCGGGTTACTTCCTAACTGATAATTTAGACCGCTTAAAGAAGTGGAAAATTCCTGAAGGAGTGGCCATAGGGCCAAAAGCTCATATTCTGTTCTGGGCCGACGGGAAGAACCATGGGATGCATACCAACTTCAATTTAAGTATCCGAACGGAGTCCTTGGGGCTTTCTGATGCCACGGGAAAACCTGTGGATACACATACTTATCTTTCACAGAGAAGGGATGTTTCATTTGGCAGGGAAGAAGATGGTTCCGGAGCTTGGGTGTTTTTTGAGCAGCATACCGCTGGGGGAACCAATAATTGGGCTCCGCGATCGGAGTCTGGTAAAAGAGCTTCAAGGCCGAGTTTTTCTTTGAATGGCGGGTTTTATAAGGATAAGCAGAAAGTTGAGCTGACCAGTGTAGCTTCCGGGGATATCAAGTACACGCTTGATGGGTCGGATGTAAACTATGAATCTGAAATATACAAGGAGCCGATATTAATTACCTCTACAACAACATTAAGGGCTAAGTTATATACAAGTTATCGGCTAGCAAGCTATCAAGTGACTGAGACGTATTTTATAGGATTAGAGCCCAAGCTGCCAATAATCTCAATAACCACTGATCCAAAAAACTTATGGGATCGTGATATGGGCATCTATGTGAACGGTACCAACTATGTCAAGGATAAATGGTATACCGCCAATTATTTAAAGTACTGGAGAAGGCCCAGCAATATTGAGTTTTTCGAAGCTGATGGCTCGCTCGGATTCAATGCAAGTGCACGTATTAAGATATTCGGAATCTATACGAGCCAGTACGGTCAGAAACCGTTGACTTTGTATTTTAATGATGTCGTGAATCATAAGATCTTTCCCAATCGCGATACGTACAATTATCAAACGCTGGTGGTTCGGAATTCAGGACAGGACTGGATAAGAACCCTGATTTGTGATGGCTTAGTGAATAGTTTGGTAATCAATAGCCTTGATCTTGACGCACAGGCTTATCGGCCGGCTGTGGTTTATATCAATGGGAAATATTGGGGAATCAACAATATTAGAGAGAAGCTTGATGAGTCTTACATCTTTGAACGGCATGGAACTGATCCGTCAAATGTTTTGCTCAAAGGGAGAAATAACTCAAAAAAAGTGACGGAGTATAATGAGCTTATTGCTTATGCTACAAATGAATCTATTTCCCTTAATGAAAGGTGCGCATATATAGCAGAGCACATAGACGTTAATGAATTCCTGAACTACCAAATGACTGAAATATATTCGGCAAATAGAGACTGGCCCAATAATAATATGAAAGTCTGGAAACGTAAGGGTGATAGCAAGTGGCGATGGGTGCTCGTGGATCTTGATGTTTCCTTTGGGATTTGGAACAATACCCAGCCTCATGAAAACACGTTACAACGTGCAACGGATCCCGCAATCATAAATACGGAGCTGTTATCCGTACTGCTTGATAATGAATACTTCAAAAACGATTTTATCCAGAGAGTCGCGCTCTCCTTAAATACTATCTTTTCTGAGGAGCGAGTGAATCACTTTATTGATAGCCTGGCAAGTGATATTAGACATCAAATTCCAAATCATGTTGAGCGTTGGAAAGACTCCTGTTCATGGAGTTGCGGAATAGAATCCGTTGAGTTTTGGGAACACTACCTCAATAAACTGAGGTACTTCGCCGACCACCGGATGCAGTTTATGCGGGAGCATTTAACCCAAAAATTTAAGCTGACCGGCCTATCTGAGTTAACTATTAAAGCAGAGAATGGCAGGGTGGTTTTAAATGAGTTGGACTGGCCGTTCAATCCGTCAGGACTGTATTTTAACAATGTACCCATGAGTCTGGTCGCGATCCCCAAGCCGGGATATAAATTTGTGAGATGGAAGGGAGGCTTACACGGGGATTCTCCAAGAGTGGAGATAACCCTTAAAGGACCGCTGACCTTGGAGGCGGAATTTGAACCGGATTTAGGGACTTTGCTTCCAATGCATATAACTGAAAACACCGTACTGGATAAGCAGGGATCACCGTACTATGCCGTTGGGAATATCACCGTGAACCCGGGGGTTTTACTCTCGGCTGAGGCCGGGATTAAAATTCTAATGCCAGAGAAGGGACACCTCATCATTAAGGGAGGGCTGAACTTTCGAGGCGCTAAAGGGGACTCAATAGAAATAGCAGCCAATAGTGGAGCCGGATCAACAAGCTGGGGTGCAATATGTCTGGACAGTGCCTCACTCCCGGTAATGATTTCATATACTGTTGTTAAGGATGCTACGCACGGAGAAGATAAGCGGGTTTATGTTGGTGCGGTAGGGGGCCACCATTCAGATCTCACCATTCACGACTCTAGAATTGATGATGTGTTTGGCCAACCTGTTTATACAGAATACGGCTCTACTGCAATCCGGTATACTAAAATGCACACAAAAATCAGCTCTGACATTGTTAATGTCAAATACGGAAAAGCAATCATTGAATATTGCGATTTGCAGGGTAATAATCAACCAAATAGTGATGGAATTGACTACGATAATATTGTTGACGGAATCATCAGAGGTAACAATATCTATAACTTTACAGGTGGCAATAGTGATGGAATTGACCTGGGAGAAGGGGCCATTGATGTGTTTATCGACAAGAACAGGATTGTTAATTGTTCAGATAAAGGGATTTCCGTGGGGCAGAAATCAACTGCTAAGATTTTTCGCAATGTGATTATTGGATGTAATCAAGGGGTAGGAATAAAGGACAGTTCTTCATTTGCTATTATAGATAAATGTGTATTCTATAGGAACAACGTTGCCATCGCAGTGTTTGAGAAAAACAACAACCACGGCGGTGGTGATGCCAGGGTAACCAACACGATCATATCCCAATCAAAAAACGCTTCGGTACAAGTTGATGAGTATTCAAGCTTGGATATAACTTACTCGCTATCTGATATGGATTTAATGAAAGGAGAGGGCAACCTCTATGCCGACCCAATGTTTCAAAGTCCAGGCACGGGCGAGTTTACGCTGCGGGACGAGTCACCCTGTTTGAATTCTGGTACACGCAAGAGTTTCCTTGATCTTGGAAAGGCCAGAAATCAAATGGGATTAGGGGTGGCGGAAAAAAAGATCAAGGTGCATCTGGTGTATTATCTTATCCTGGGGGCATTGGGCATGGCCGGTATGTACGCATTTGGCAAGTAATTACTTTCTCAGAATGATAAACAGAAAGCTCACGGCGCTTTTATTCTTTCTCCTCTATGCTCTCACTGTATCTTCTCAAGTATTCATTAACGAATTCATGGCTTCCAACAGATCGGCCTATTGGGACAATGACCTGAAGTCCTATTCTGATTGGATTGAGCTTTATAATGCTGGCCCTGAAAAAGTTGACATTGGCGGGTACTACATTACAGATAACTTAAATCGAACCAGGAAATGGACTATTGCCACCAGTACCATAATCGAAGCAAAGGGATACTTGGTCCTATGGGCAGATAATGGTATAGAAGGGAGTCACCTGGGTTTCGCGCTCAATATTGATATCGAAGAAATTGGTCTTTATACGTCAAACCTTGAGCCCGTTGATATTGTTGAATATTCTGGTCAGCACGTAAATGTATCCTACGGAAGGTGTTTAGACGGGGCAGCCGACTGGTGCTATTTCGGAGAACACTCTGCCGGCCGGACCAATGGGAAGGATAGGGGAGCTGCAACAATCACCTATGCCGCTAAACCGGAGTTTTCATTACATGGCGGTTTGTATGCAGGGGATCAATTGATACGCATCAAGACCATTGCACCCAGTATAATTCGTTATACAACAGATGGCTCAGACGTACGTTTTGACGCTCCAACCTACTCACAGGCGATCCACATTGCTAACACAACGGTAATTAAGGCAAAGAGCTATGTTGCTGGCAAACTTCCAAGCGCCACAGTATCTAATACTTACTTTATTGATGAAATACATAAGCTGCCAATATTTTCTATTTCGACAGATGGTAACAACCTATGGGATCCAGATATTGGAATCTATATCAATGGAAGCGGATACGACGGTGAGGACTGGCGAACCGCCAATTATCAACAGTTCTGGCACAGGCCAGCTTTTGTGGAATATTATAGTACTCAAGAGGGATTAAGATATTCTTCAAATGCGGAATTGAAAGTCTTTGGTTCATTTACGAGTAGGTATGGACAAAAGCCACTTACACTCTATTTTGAAGAGCCGGCCAAAACTAGGTGGAACATCTTTAAACTACGGGGTGTTACACCGTACCGGTCGCTGGTTTTAAGAAATTCTGGACAGGATTGGATCAGGACCATGATTTGTGATGGCCTGTTCAATAGCCTGGTCATGGATGTGATGGATATTGATGCGCAAGCGTACAAGCCTTCAGTGCTATATATCAATGGTGACTACTGGGGTATTCACAATATCCGCGAGAAAGTGAACGAAGAGCACTTTGGCAATTTGTACAATGTTGATCCCACCCGGATTCTCCTTCAAAAGAGATTAGGAAGCACAGGTCAGGCTGAATTGGATTCACTTCTCAGTTATGTTCAGTCGCATGATATGAGCCTATCTGCTAATATGAAAAGGGTGAGAGAGTTTATGGAGGTTGACGAGTATTTGAACTATATGGTTGCAGAATTATACTCGGCAAACATGGATTGGCCAAAAAATAATGTTCGCATGTGGAAGAAAGAGGGATCTGAGGGAAAGTGGAGATGGATATTAGTTGACCTCGATGTGTCGATGGGAATATGGAGCAATGCGCGATTCGATGCAAATTCCCTGTCTCGAATATTGGACTCGGTTACTGTTAATACAGAGCTGTTCCGTGCGCTCATGCAAAATCAGAATTTTAAAGAGGACCTCATTCAGAGATCAGCCCTTCTCTTAAACACGGTTTTTAGCGTACAGCGTGTCAATCACTTTATTGATAGTCTTTCAAATAATATTGCAGCTGAGATGCCCCGTCATGTAGAACGCTGGAAAGATTCCTGTTCATGGAGCTGTGGATTGGCTTCTATGGTAGACTGGTATCACTTCCTGAACAAGATGCGCTATTTCGCTGACCAAAGGCCGAAGATGATGAAGGCTAACTTAATGAAGCGGTTTGAGCTTGAAGGCGAAGTTGAGATAACGTTTAAAGCAGATAATGGGAGAATCGTTGTTAATAGCTGTGACATTCCTTTTGATCCTTCAGGCTCATTCTTTAGTGGTGTTCCAATTCAAATAACCGCGATCCCCAATCCTGGGTATTCCTTTGACGGCTGGAATGGAATTCAACATGAAGATGTAGCCATGGCTGAATTCACGCCTTCCGACTCATCTGTTGTGGAAGCATTGTTTGTGCCAACCAGGCATATTCCAATACCTAATCGAATTTCATCAGATACAGTTTTGATATCAGGTAACTATCCGTATTATCTAGATGGCACACTTACAGTAGATTCAGGAGTTACTTTAACCATCTCTCAAGATGTTAGGTTACTCATGCACCATGATGCAAATATTATTGTCCGAGGAGGATTGAAGATCAATGGGACAGAGGAAGAACCAGTAATGTTTCGGGCCAATGAGTTTACGGGATCAACATCCTGGGGAGCCATAACATTTGAAAGTGCCTCTCATCCCTCGGTATTGAGCTACGTGGTAATAGAAGATGCCACTCACGGTATTGATAAGATGAGAAATATAGCAGCAGTTAATGCGTACTCCTCACATCTCATTGTGTCTAATTGCACGATCAACAATGTGTATAAACAGCCTGTATATGCTGAATACGGCCACACTGAAATCTATAATTCTACCATGCATACCCGTATCACTTCAGACATTATCAACTTGAAATATGGATCAGGATTGGTAGAGGGTTGCGATTTAAGGGGCAATAATGAACCAAATACGGATGGTATTGACTTTGACGGTATCATTGACGGTGTAATTCGTGACAACCATATCTATGGATTCAAGGGAGGAAACAGCGATGGTATAGATTTAGGCGAAGCATGTGAGAATGTACTTGTCGAAGGGAATCATATCCTCAATTGCTTTGATAAAGGTATCTCAGTTGGACAGGCATCGACAACTGATATTGTCCGGAACGTTATTATTGGTTGCGCTCAAGGAATAGGAATAAAGGATAGCGGATCATATGCGAGGATTGACCAAAACATTTTTTATAAAGACAGTGTGGGTGTTGCTTGCTTTGAAAAGATATTTGGAAGGGGAGGGGGAAAGGCAAAAGTGACCAACTGCGTATTCTCTCAATCTGTAATTTCTGAAGTGAGCAAGGATAAGCTATCCAAATTGAAGGTTTCTTACTCTATCTCTGATACTGATATCTTGAAAGGAATTGGAAATGCGTATGCACGACCTCGATTCAATGCTCCAGATGATGGAGACTTCTCGGTATTGGAAAATTCACCTTGTATAAATCAAAGTAAGGCATTTAGTGTCCTTGACCTGAATCAGACCAGGTCGTATGGAGATCGTATGTTGAGTAGAAAATCCCTTCAACACTCCTTGATTATTATGCTGTTGTTATGGATAATTGCTGTGATTGCATCCACGAGCATGGCCACTATTCGAAAGTTTTAACTAAACCTTCACTTTCTCTCGCCTGGCAGCGAGATCCTCTATATGTGAATTCCTCCAGTCTATAAGGGCCTGCATGCCTTCCTCAAGATCAATGGTCCACTTATAACCAAGGTCCTTTTCAGCTTTTTCAATACTCCCAATTCGATTGGTTACAAAGGTCAGCCCTTCCGGTTCATATTGAATCTCGCTTTCCACACCTGATAGCTTAATAAGCAGGTTGGTCAAATCCAAAATAGAAGTTCCGATGCCTCTTCCAACATTATAGCATTCACCGCTTACATCGGCCTTGAGAGCACATATATTCGCCCTGGCGCAATCTTGAACAGCTACAAAATCGTATTGTTGTGAACCGTCCCCAAATACCATGGGCTTGAGCCCATTGCTGAGCCTGTCCAATATCTTGTGCATTACTGCGATGTATGCACCTTCGTAATCTTGCCTGGGGCCATATACGTTCATGTATCTAAGTCCCACCCAGTTTAGCCCGTAACGTGTACCAAGAGATTTGAACATATGCTCGCCGGCAATCTTAGTAGCTCCGTAAAAAGTGTCATTGTTGTAGATGTGATCTTCGGTCATTGGTATCTCAACAGCGTTCCCATACACCGATGCGCTGGAAGAATAAACGACTCTGCTGACATTGTTCTTGATAGCCGACTCAATGACATTGAAGGTTCCTCTAACATTAACATCAAAAGCGCTCCTTGGGAATTCATGACAATGAAGAAGCCACATAGCTGCCAGATGGATAACTCCGTCAACGCCTTCCATAGCCTTGTCAAGAATGTCTGTTTGCAGAATGTCTCCACCAATTTCAAATACCTTGCACCTGGGATTTTTCAACGCCTCCGTGATATTGTCACTCCTGCCTCGAGTAAAATTGTCATATATAGTGACCTCTTTGACATCTTCTTGCAGTAGCTGATCCACGATGTGCGAGCCAATGAATCCAGCTCCTCCGATCACTAATATGCTCTTTCCCTTAATGTCCATAATTCCACTTGTATATTCTACTTAGATTCCTTCAGGTAATTTAGATATTTACGTCTAACACTATGTGATACTTATGTTTAGATGCCAGATGTTTATCATATTTACTAGCATCGAGTATTACTTTTCTGCTTTTAAAATGCTCGTTTGTTTTGCTAAGCACTCTTCGTTCGTCGGGTATCTCACGTACTTACACTTCTTAGCGCTTCCCAGTACCACGTAATCGCTTCTTCAAGTCCTTCTCGCATGCTGTATTGAGGATCATAACCCAACAGCTTCTTCGCTTTCTCAATAGAGGCAAGGGAATGCTTTACTTCACCTAGCCTTTCATCCTGATGCTCAACACCAACATCAGCGATAGCAGCATCCTTGCTACTCAAAATCTCCCTAAGGAGATCAATAAGTTCCTTTACAGTAGTGTTTTCTCCGTATGCTACATTGTAAATCTGATTCAAAGCTTCGGTGCTCTTCGTAGTAGCTGCTCGCTGATTCATCTGTATCACATTGTCGATATAGGTAAAGTCTCTCGATTGTTCTCCATCCCCGTAGATAACAGGCGATTCGTGTGAGATGAGACTTCTAATAAATTTAGGTATCGCAGCTGCATAAGCGCCATCCGGATCTTGTCTGGGGCCAAAAACATTGAAATATCGCAACCCAATGCTATCTAATCCATAAATTTCTGAAAATATATTGGCATAAAGCTCATTGACGAATTTTGTAATTGCGTAGGGGGAAAGGGGGCGTCCGATTTTATTTTCAACCTTTGGCAGGTCGGGATGATCCCCATAAGTAGATGAGCTACAAGCGTAAACCAATCGCTTGATCTTTTCGTTTTTAGCGGCGATCAGGATATTTAAGAATCCTCCAATATTTACGTCGTTAGTAGTTGCTGGATCTTCTATTGAACGAGGAATAGAACCTAGTGCAGCTTGGTGAAGCACATAATCCACTCCTTTTATTGCCAGCTTGACGTCTTCAATCTTCCTGATATCCCCTTCTATGAGTGTGAATTTTGGGTTATCCAGAAACGCCTCGATATTTTCACGCTTTCCAGTCGAGCAGTTATCCAGGCAAATTACTTCATTATCCTGCTCCAATAAGCGTTCCGAAATATTGGATCCGATGAAGCCTGCGCCACCAGTCACCAACACCTTCGAGTAACTAATTTTCCACTCTTCCGTCATTTATTCACAACAGATTTGTTCATAAAAGGAGCACTAAAACCGGAACAAAAGTAAGTTTAAATAGTATATATGTAGTCTGGAAACCGCAATAATGAAGAAAATATCGGTTACCAGATAACGTTACGAACGCAGGCATTTATTTTTGACATAGAAAAATGAGAAAATGGTCGACAGGTATTCGAAAATAGTAAGTTTCATATTACTCCTGACAGATTTATTGCTGCTCAATCTCGCGTTTTTACTCGCCTCGTACACGCGTTTCGGCAATTTCCTGGATGTGTATTATTACCGCGATTCGATCACAGATAAGTACATCGGCTTGATAGTCGTGTTCAATATTGTTTGGTTGCTGGTTTCATCCATACTTAGAATATATGAACTTTATCGGGTATTAAGCTTTGAGAACGTTACGATTAACCTGGTGAAGTCTGCTGTATTGCACCTGCTCTTCATTGCAATTATCCTTGTGTCATTGAAAGAGGCCCAGTTCATGTCAAGGCAGTTTATTCTCTACACCTACCTCTATTTTGGTGTGATGCTTATTTTATTCCGTTTAGCATTCTTGACGTTCTTGCGCAGGGTTAGATCGAAGGGGATAAACAATAGAAACGCAGTAGTGATTGGAGCCGGACCTGTGGGAATGGAGGTGAGGGAATTCCTCCTCAAAAAGACTGAGTTTGGGTTTAATTTCTTAGGATTCTTTGATGATAATGGATATGGAACTGATCATCCTGATCTGGTGTTAGGTAAGATTGATGACCTTGAAGATTATATCAAAGATCACCAGATACAGGAGATCTTCTGTGCGCTACCATTGGCCCGGACAGAAAAAATAAGAGATCTAATTTCACTGGCTGATAACAATATGATCAGGTTTAAAATTGTTCCTGACTTCAGGGGCTTTTACAATAGAAAGGTGTCCCTTGATTTTTATGATGATGTGCCTGTCCTGTTGCGTAGGTCTGAGCCATTAGAGAATTTATTTGCAAGCTTTACAAAACGGGCCTTCGATATCCTGTTTTCTGCTTTCGTGATCCTATTTATCCTCTCCTGGTTAACGCCGCTAATCGCACTGCTCATTAAGCTGGATTCTAAGGGCCCTGTATTCTTCAGTCAGAAGAGATCCGGCAAGATCAATGAAGAGTTCTGGTGTTGGAAGTTTAGGACCATGACGGTTAATAATGATCAGGATCAGGATGAGGTTCAGGCAACCAAGGGTGATATGAGAGTGACTAAATTGGGGGCTTTTCTTAGAAGAACCAGTGTAGATGAACTCCCACAATTTTTTAATGTGCTCATTGGAAATATGTCTGTAGTAGGTCCAAGGCCACATATGCTGAAGCATACGGAAGAATACTCAAAGCTAATAGACAAGTTCATGGCGCGTCACTTTATTAAGCCTGGAATTACAGGCTTGGCACAGGTAAGGGGATATCGGGGGGAGACTAAAGAAACTGATCAAATGTACCGAAGAGCCAGAACTGACGTTTGGTATATTGAAAATTGGTCCTTTCTGTTAGATATTAAGATCATTTACCTAACCATGCTCAATGGAATTAGGGGTGATAAAATGGCTTATTAGGCCTATGTATAATGTTCGATAAGATCATTCCCCGATCTGAGTTCACCAAAAATGTTCTCACGGTATTAGCGGGTACCACCCTGGCACAGGCTGTTCCCTTGTTGATTTCACCGATCCTAACCAGATTGTTCACACCTGAAGACTTCGGCGTTTTTTTCCTATTTACTGCGTTACTTGCTGTGCTGTCCGTGGGAGCAACGGCAAAATATGAGCTGGCCATTCTACTGCCAGAAAAGGACGAGGATGCCGTTAACATCCTGGCGTTGGTGTGCTTGATATCGCTAATTGCAAGTGGGGCATTGTTAGTTGTCATTCTACTTTTTAAAGATGCTATTCAAAATTTGTTAGAAGATAATTCCTCGGGTACCTGGCTCTATATTCTTCCCTTGTCGCTATTGCTGGCCGGTGTGCTGCAGGGGTTTTCTTATTGGTCTAACCGTAAGAAAAGATTTGCTGAGCTATCAGCATCTAAGGTTGGGCAGTCCTCTGTGACGGGTACATCAAATCTTGCAATTGGATATTCATCGGCAAGCGGCGTTGGTCTTATATTTAGTACGGTATTAGGACAATTGACCAATATCGCAGTTCTTGTACGGGGCTTTATGAAAAACGACCGGTCAGTGGTAGCATGCGTTAATAACAAGACCATGAGTGAGCAGGCTAAACGATATGGAACTTTTCCAAAAACAATGGTACTCGCTAACATATTTAACATCTCCGCTATGCAGCTACCTAACATCCTGTTGTTACCGATGTTTGGGGCTCAATTTCTGGGTTTGTATGCACTGTCCCAACGTGTAGTAAAAATCCCCTTAACAGTAATGGGAAATGCCTACGGGGAGGTTTTTAAGCAACGAGCGGCAGAAGATGCAGCGCAAGGCAAAGACCTTAAACCCCTCTTGTGGAGGTCATTGGTGTCTTTAGCCCTGATCTCACTTCCATTTTTTGTAGTGTTTTATTTGTTTGCTCCTTCGCTGTTTGCCTTTATCTTTGGTGATGAGTGGAGATTGAGTGGAGATTACGCAAAAATATTAACACCTTATTTCTATCTGGCATTTGTCACCGCTCCACTTACTCATTTATTCTATATCCTAGAAAGGACGAGTATTTATCTGCTAATTCAGGGACTGCTACTTTGCTCTATTCTGATTGGATTGTATTATGCTCAAAGCATTGGAAGCGCCCCGGAAACCATCGTAGCCGTATTATCTGCAACATACGCTGTAATATATCTTGTTATGATTGGTGTTTTAACCTTATCGCCAGGAAAGAAATGACCGCAATTCTAGGCAAAATTAAAAAATGGGAAATGGAGCTGCTGGCTGTGGGTTTACTTCCCCTTGTTCTGGGATTAACATTTCCTTACCATTTGCCATTGTTTGGCAGCTATATCATAGTCTTGTTTGTTTATGCGGTACTCAACAAGAGACTTAGAATCCCTACTTGGACTTGGATTCCTTATGTTGGAATTGTACTGTTTTTCGTTTGGGGGTTCTATAATTCACAGGCACAGCATCCACTAGTCGTAAAGGATTTAAGAAATCTTGTAACTGTTTCAATGTTTGGACTGCTTCTCTACTCGATGCTGGATAGTAGAAAGAACTTCGAGCGATTCCGTAATGCCCTTATCAGATTACTGGTAGTGTTTATTACTGCTGTTTCAACCCTTGGAATAATCAAATTCCTGTTCTCTTTGAAAGGTGTAGAATTTGAGTTCTTTAGGGTTTATGATGGCTTATATCCTTGGGGTACTTCGCTCGTCAATGATACTAACTATTACTCATTAGGTGGCGTTATTGGGCTTACGGCTTATGCCTATGCTATTTTCGGGAAGGATCGGTACATCACCCGAACCAAGCTGCATTATATTGCTGGGCTTATTATGGTAGCGAATGTTGTGCTGGCGGGCTCAAGGCGCGGTATAGCACTTCTTGCGCTGATCATCGCTGTCGCAGGAGGTATTTGGCTGTACAAGAAGATTAGAGCGGCCATAAGAGGTTCAAGAAAGAATGCAATCATTCTAACCGTCTCTGCCGTTTTGCTCCTGATTTTGGTAACCACCGTGAAAGTCAGACATGTACTCGGGCTCATCCAGCCAGCGGTTGAGGTGGTGGGCTTGGACTATGAGCAGTTCAAGAAGGAGTCTGCGATCATAACGTACAGATATATGACAATGGTTGACGCCGATTTAAATATTCATGATTACTACAGACACTTATGGAATGAAGAATCAACCATTGATATGAGCCAAATAAGATCGTTGAATCCGAGGGGAATCGAGAGTCGAATGGTGAGATGGACCCTGGCGATGGATATCTATGAAGCTCACAGTACTCGGGAAAAGATTTTAGGAAGTGGTTTTGACTATATGCAGAGATACGAAGAGAAGTTCTCATATCTTCACCATAGTCCTGACTACCCCCACAGTCATTTTTTATCTGCTCTCTTGTACTCTGGCTTTTTAGGGCTAGCGGTATTCATTTTTTTCACCCTTCAAGTTTTGTTTCTTTATGCAAAGTATTTGAGGAACGACACGTTCTTCGCGGCGATATTTCTTCTCGTTTTCTCATTTAATCTTATAAGCGGTAATACGCTGTTTTCGGGCAAGCTACTTACGGTCCTTTGTTTGATGCCTTTGGCATACGCTAATATTTTTCCCAAGCGCGCATGAAGGTTGCCTCCATAGTGTTGAACAACTTTGTGCATGACAACCGAGTCTTGAAGGAAGGTGTTTCACTTATTTGTTCGGGGCATGAAGTCCACGTGGTAGCAATACATGAAAAAGAGTTACAGCGGGAGGAAGTAGTCAATGGCTTGCACGTGACCAGGGTCAACTTAAAGTCAAAAGGGCTACCTGGCTTTTTTATATTTCAAGCAATGAAATATCTGGAGTTCATGTTTAGGGTGATATCCAGGTTTCATAGGTTTGATGTTTTTCACTGCCATGACCTCAATGCATTGCCTATTGGGGCACTAGTTAAGGTATTCTTCAATCGCAAGGCCAAGATCATTTATGATGCCCATGAATATGAAATAGAAAAAAATGGTCTTTCTAACTTTGGTAAGGGTGTGGCAAGATTACTTGAGCGGCACCTGATCAGATTTACGGATAAAGTCATTACTGTGAGTGAAGGGATCGCGAATGAGTATAGCAGACTCTATGGTGTCAAGCCTTACCTGATACTAAATTGCCCAGAACCGCAAGAGGTCGGGCAAACTAACTATTTGCGTGAACATTTTGGTATCGCGGATTCAGCGAGAATCTTCATCTATCAAGGTGGACTAATTAGTGGTAGAGCAGTCAAGGAAACTATTGAGGCTTTTTCTGAAATGAGTGACGACAAAGTCATTGTATTTGTTGGATACGGATATTTGGCGGAATATGTGCAGTCGGCGGCAGGTAAAAATGCCAATATCTTTTACCATGATGCGGTATCTTATGAAGATCTGCTTCAAATCACAGCTTCGGCAGATGTAGGACTTTCATTAATTGATAATATCTGCAAGAGTTACCTGTTGTCTCTTCCAAATAAATTCTTTGAATATATTGCCGCGAGCATTCCCGTCCTTGCCTCGAATTTGCCGGAGATGGCGAAGATTGTAGATCAGCATAATATTGGGATGCTCTCGGAAGGCAATAACGTCAAGGAAATTGTAAGATCTGTATCAGCTATAAGTAAAACAGACTTAACTGTCTATAAAGAAGGCCTTGCTGCTGCGGGAAAGATATATACATGGCAAAATCAGGAAGTTGAACTTAGAAAACTTTATGAATCACTAAATGACTAAGGTGTGTCACATAACTTCAGTGCATCCTGCACATGATGTTCGAATTTTCCATAAAGAATGTACGTCCCTTGCAAAGGCTGGTTTTGACGTCTCTCTTATCTGTGCCAACGCCGAAACTGAAGAAAAGAACGGGGTCCACATAATTGGCGTCACCTCCAAATCAACTTCAAGGGCTGCCAGGGCGTTGTCAACCGTAAATCAGATTTATGTAAAAGCTAAAGAAATAGATGCTGATATATATCACTTACATGATCCGGAATTGCTGAGAATTGCTTTGAAATTAAAGAGGGGTGGAAAAAAGGTAATATTCGATGTGCATGAAGACTTACCCAGGCAGATCCTTTCAAAGCACTGGATTCCAAGACCATTACGCATTACTGCCTCCAAAGTAGTTGAGAAGCTGGAAAAGATTATATGTAAGCGGCTTGACGCGATAATTACTGTCACGGAATTTATAACAAGTCGGTTTAAGTACATTAATAAAAACACAGTAACGGTCAATAACTACCCACTTGATCATGAAATTTCTGGTGATGGGCTTCCCATTGGGAAGACGAAGGCAATATGTTATATAGGAAGTATAAGCCAAATTAGAGGATTGCAATATTTGGTTGACGCCTTGGACGTGAATTCCCATGTCACATTGAGCCTGGCGGGGTCATGGTCACCACAAGAATTTAAGGCAGACTTGGAAGCTAGAAAAGGGTGGAAAAGGGTGGAAGAATTTGGATTGGTAAGCCGGAAAGAGGTGAGTAAGATAATGGAGCATTCGATTGCAGGAATGGTAACATTTCTGCCAGAGCCGAATCACATTAATGCTCAGCCCAATAAAATGTTTGAATATATGTCTGCTGGGTTGCCCGTAATCGGATCTGATTTTCCGCTTTGGAGAGAGATTATTGATGGCAATGAATGTGGATTATGTGTGGATCCATCTAATCCTCAAAAAATTGCAGACGCTATCATGATTATCTTAGAGAATCCTGATCTGGCGGAACGAATGGGTCAGAATGGGAGAAAAGCCATAATTGAGAAGTACAATTGGAATAATGAAGCGGCTAAACTAGTTTCAATATATAATAACCTTGGCTCCAGATAATAAAAATCTAGCTCCTTTGGTAAGTATTGTCATTCCTTGCAGGAATGAACAAGATTTCATTGGGGAATGTATCTATTCAGTTCTTCAGGCAGATTACCCAAAAGATTTACTGGAAGTTTATGTCTGTGATGGAAAATCGGATGACAGGACGGTTGAGGTAGTTGAGAATATTATTGGCACCAATCCTAATGTGCATGTTCTTATTAATGAATTTCAAACGACTCCTTACGCACTCAATCTCGGTATTCGGGAGGCTAAGTCAGAAGTAATAATCATACTTGGAGCGCACTCCAAAATCAGCAAAGGGTATATATCCAAGTGTGTCAAAGCTCTTGCTGAAGACACTTCGATTGGCTGCGTTGGCGGTGTCCTGGATAATCTATTTTCTGATGGCAAGTCTGAAGCTATTGCCCATGCCATGTCTCATCCATTCGGAGTAGGTTCAGCGCATTTTCGAACGGGGCAGAAGTCTGGCTATGTGGATACAGTGGCATTTGGCGCTTATCGGAAAGAGGTGTTTGATAAAGTAGGGTTGTTTGATGAGACATTGACACGTAATCAAGATGATGAGTTTAATTATCGCTTGGTTCAGTTTGGTTATAGGATCAAGCTAGATACATCCATTAAATCGAGCTATTTTGTTAGGGCGGCATATGGGAAGTTGTTTAAGCAGTACTATCAATATGGATACTGGAAAGTGTTCGTCAATAGAAAGTACAAGTCGATCACGTCATTTAGACAAGTTGTTCCCGCACTGTTTGTTCTCTACATCATCCTTGGTTTGTTGGTATCTTCAGGCGTCCCTCAGCTATTTCCTTTATATATGATAGGTTTGGCATCTTATGTTGTATTAGGCTTAATTAGCGCTCTCAGCAAAAGCAGTCATCCGGTTAAGGCCTTGATGATTTTCTATGCCTTTATTTTATTACACCTTAGTTATGGCACCGGATATTGGACTGGACTGTTTTCATTCATACTTATGGGCTATCAGCCAAAGCCAGGAGACACAACTTCAAGTAGATAAATGATTACCGTTGGCAACATAAATTTATCTAATATTAGGTGCTTTCTACTGATGCTTATTGCCTTGATGCTGCCTATAAGCAAACAATTAGTACCTATCCTTATTATTCTGCTGGTATTGAGCTGGTTAGTATCTCCAAATCTACTTTCCCGGATCAAGAAGGCCTTGAGTAATAATTATATGTGGTTATTTATTTCCTTTTACCTGATGCACCTGCTAGGGATGCTCTATACCGAGAATTTTGAGTTTGGACGTTATGATCTTGAAATAAAGCTTTCTTTCTTGGTCTTTCCGTTCGTTTTTGCCTCCTTTCCGGCAATATCATCTAAGTCCTATTACAATATTGGACTAGCTTTTATCATCGGTTGTGCCATTGCCTGCATGGCTGATTTGGGTATGGGGCTTGTTAATTATACTGAATCAGGAAATATAAAAGAAATGCTATACGGGAGGCTCTCGTTTTTCCATCATCCATCGTATTTCGCAATGTACCTGGTACTGGGCACGTCAATTATGCTCCACGGTTTGCTTTTGGTGCCGGAGGATGTACCGGTATCGAACAAGCGATTGTATTTTATCCTTATCCCATTTTTCATTTGCATGACTATCCTGCTCATGGCCAAGAGCGGAATACTCTCCATGGGAATTCTTGTGCTCATTACATTAACTTATCTAATACTAAAAAAACGATTTGTACCGGCGGGTGGCCTCTCGCTAGCCCTTATCGTGGCTGTTATGGGCTCAATGTGGGTAGCACCTGGTGTATTTAATAGAATTCAAACTTCTTGGAACCTGATAATGCAACAGTCAGACCCTATCGATCCCACCTCCGTTGAAAGTACTGCTGAAAGAGTGTTGGTCTGGGAGCAGGCTATTGAGTTAATCAAGGAACATCCGCTTTTGGGCGTTGGAACAGGCGACGTTAAGGATGCCCTAGTCGAGAAATATGTACTTAGTGGCCTGGAAGGAGTTGAAAGTGAGAAACTGAACGCACATAATCAGTTTTTACAGTCCTTTGCAGCTTTGGGACTATTTGGTTTCCTGAGCTTAGCTTTAGGGCTCTTATTGCCTGCTGTAATGGCAATCAAGAGAGGGAATAGTGTGTTTTTTATATTCATTGTAATCATTATTATTAATGCCTTAACCGAATCCATACTTGAAGTACAGGCGGGTGTTGTATTCTACGCCTTTTTCAATTCCTTTTTCATGTTTTTAAATCCTGTGAGTATTCGGGGAAATATTCCTTAGATTTGAGAAATTCTAGCACTATCGTATATGTTACCATTTTACAAACCCAGCTACGACCCTGAGACCGTTAAGGCTTTGGATGAGGTCTTGCGATCCGGATGGCTTACAACCGGAGCAAGAACCAAGGAATTCGAAAAGCGGCTCAGCGCCTATTGCGGCAATAAAGCCACCATTTGTGTAAGCGCAGCCACCACAGGACTGGAGCTCATGTTGAGATGGTTCGGAATAGGAGATGAAGACGAAGTAATTCTTCCGGCGTACACGTATTCTGCTACAGCAAATGTAATTGTCCATTGTGGAGCCAAGCCAGTTTTTGTAGACAGTGGTTCTGATTTCAATCTTTCAGTTGAGGAAGTAGAGAAGGCAATAACACCTGCAACTAAGGTGATCATGCCAGTTGACTTTGCAGGGTTGCCTTGCGATTATGATGCCCTAAACGATTTGGTAAGGCGTGAGGATATTGTAGCGCAGTGGAATGGTATTAACGAGGTTCAGGATCACCTGGGCAGGATACTCATACTTTCAGATTCGGCCCATTCATTTGGCGGAACCTATAAAGGGAAAAAAGTGGGATCGCTTACAGATATATCCGTGTTCTCATTTCATGCGGTCAAGAATCTTACAACTGGTGAAGGGGGAGCCATAGCTTTGAATTTGAATAGTCAATTTGACAATCAAGCCATCTACAATTCACTTAATACCAATTCCCTGCACGGTCAAACTCAGGACGCATTGGCCAAAACGAGAAATGGTGAATGGCGATACGATATTATCAATGCAGGTTATAAATGCAATATGACAGATATACAGGCGGCAATAGGATTGGTGGAGCTGGCGAAATATGATAAACAAACTTTGGTGAAACGGCAGGCTATCTTCGACTACTATACCAAGGCATTTGAGAAGCACGAATGGGCTGAGATCCCAGAACATTCCTCTGGTCACAGAACATCATCCTGTCACATATATCCCTTAAGGATCAGGAATGTGGAGGAAACGCAGCGCGACCTAATTATTGAACGCATATTTGCACAGGAAGTGGCAGTTAATGTTCACTTCCAGCTAGTGCCGATGATGAGCTTTTACAAAGGATTAGGGTACAATCCAGAAAACTATCCCGTTGCATTCGACAATTATGCTAGAGAAATAACGCTCCCTGTTTACACCGATCTTACGGAAAGTGATATGGACAAAGTGATCACGGCGGTTGTTGGGGCGGTAAGCGACCAACTAGCCGTAGATGCCTAAACGGTTATTCGATTTTTCCCTGTCACTGTTCGGGTTGATCATTCTGCTACCAGCCCTATTCATTATCTCAATTGGAGTTGTTCTTACCTCCAAAGGAGGAGTACTTTTCTCTCACCGCCGGGTGGGAAAGAATGAAGTGGATTTCTATATTTACAAGTTCCGCACCATGCATGCCAATACGGATGAGACAAGTGAGCTTACCCTGGGCAATTTAGATCCGAGGATAACAAGATTTGGCAGGTTCCTCAGAAAATACAAACTCGATGAATTGCCTCAACTCATTAACGTGCTCATCGGGGATATGAGTTTTGTAGGTCCAAGGCCCGAAGTTCGCAAATATGTCGACAATTATACTGAAGAGCAATTAGCCCTACTGTCTGTACGGCCGGGTATCACAGATTATGCATCGATCGAGTATGCTGATGAAGGTGAGATATTGGGCAAGGCCTCAGATCCAGAAAAGGAGTATTTGGAAGTGGTGTTACCAAGAAAGCTGGAACTCGGACTGAAGTATGTTAACGAACGCAGTTTCTTCACGGACATCTCCATCATTTTACGTACTTTGGGCCGCTTACTAGCTTAATACGCCGAACATGAAAAATACGCTTTCTCTCTTCATGTTGGGGGCACTCTTTCTCGCATTAACGGGATGCCCTTACGATTCAAAGGTAGGCCTGAATACCTATGAGGAGTCGATGAAACTTGACAAGAAGTTCTACGGCGAATACACCTATTTCAAAGAAGATGGTGCAAGAGACTTGATACAAATCAGCAAAGGAATGAAGCAGGTGTATAATATACGTCAGCACACAGTAGATGAAAATGGACAGAAGATGGAATATTACTACCACCGCGGGTTCATCACCGAAATAAAGGGAGTACAAATTGTTAATGTTGAGAAGAAGGACGGGATGTACAACTTCTATAAAATTGAATGGAAAAGTGAAGACGAGCTCGTTTTACATGCAGTAGGTGAGGAGTATGTAAAAGCCCACTACGAGAAAGCCGAGAATGATGAAAGCAAAACCCTTCGGGCTTTTATAGAAGCGCATCTAGATAAAGGATTATTCGAAGATGGAATAGTATTCGCCAGGGATGGTTCGGGTGCCTATGAAAAGCTCAAGAACTAGGCATCAGGCCCTCCTTTATTCAGGGCTTTCATCAACAGCTCAATATCCCTGATCTTGTCTGGATACCCGAGCTTGTCATAAGTATATTGAAGATTGATCAGTATTCGCATGATCATCTCGAAATTGCCACAAGGCTCGTAATAGCTCATCTTGGGCTCAATCTCCAATTGTACCAGGAAGTCATTTATATCTCTTTGTCCAAATACAGTTCCCTTGCTAAAAGGATTAATATAAAATTTAACCTCCTCACCTTTCATATAAGCAATGATAAAATGCTTGGGTAGGTTAACACCGCGTACAGGAATATCCAATGCTTTACAAATTACCATATACAGTATAGATAGCGAAAGCGGATTGCCCTTTTTTGTCTCCAGGACGTTATTTATAAACGAATTCTGAGGGGCGTGAAAATTCTTCGTGTTACCTGAAAACCCATGAATATCAAATAACACCTTGTTCACCAATTGGATCTTTTCAAAAGGTGTTAGCCTATCATCCAGCTCAAGCCAGGCGTAGTTTCTAATTCTTGAAACCTGATCCATTACCTTGTCTCTATCAAGGTCAGGATACTGGTACTTTGCCACCAATAGGGTTCCACTCAGTAGGTTATCCTCATCATATTTAGCCCAGCTCGTCAGCTGGTTACAAACTACATTGAACTGGATGTCATGAATGAGATTCTCAATCCTATTCTGGAACAGGATGATGTTTGAAGGTTGGTCCGATGGGAAAGAGAATTCCCACGCCGATTCTAGTACGGGAATTGCATCCTCGCCAAGAGCGAAGAGCTTACTTCTAATGTGCTCATAAATCTGATCATCTGGATCATCTAGTAGATCTACCAACGCACTTATCTCCGACTTCTTCATCGCCTATTAAACGAATTCGGCTCCCAGTTGTTACCCCAAGCCAAAATCCAAATTTCTCTCTTGTAAGCCCGACAACCTTTATTGTGTGAGCCTCTCCAGGACAATCTTAATCATTTTAGAGACGGTTGCCTGGTAGTCCTTGCTATACTTTTGCACAATTCTATTCGCTATAATTGCGCAAACAGTGCAGGTGTTATGGCCCATCATCTTACCCAGGCCGTAGAGTGCAGAGGTCTCCATTTCATAATTCGTGATCCTGTGTCCCTCATAATTGAACGAAGAGATTTTCTCGTTTTGCGCAGGATGAGCGAGAGGCAGCCTAAGAATTCTACCCTGTGGCCCATAAAATCCAGGGGCGGTAGCGGTGATTCCTGAAATCATGCCTTCTCCAATTCGATCCGAAAGTTCTTCAGAGGCCTTTACGATGTAAGGCCTACTGAGGTCCTGTCCCCATTGAGTGTGCTCAATGAATGCCTGGGACATGTCTTCTTCCATCACGTCCTTACCCTCGTAGAAATTGAGCAAGCCGTCAAACCCCAATCCATACGACGACATCACCATTGAATCTACGGGTACATCCTCCTGAAGTGCTCCTGAGGTTCCAAGTCGGATAATATTCAGGGATACTTTATCTTCTTTGATAGTTCTCGTTTCCAAATCTATATTCACAATGGCATCCAGTTCATTGAGAACGATATCAATGTTATCAGTCCCAATTCCGGTAGACATTGCCGTAATGCGCTTGCCATTAATGGTGCCGGTGTGGGTACAAAATTCTCTGTTCTGAATCTTGTGTTCAATATGATCAAAATTGTCGGACACTATCGTAACCCGCCCTTGATCTCCAACAACAATAATGTCACTTGCAACATGTTCTGGCCTGAGTTTTAAATGGTAAATGCTACCGTCTGGATTAAGGACTAATTCTGATTCAGCTATTTTCTCCATCCTATTAAAATTCTTACTTTTGTCCTGCCTTTGTAAGCATGCAGGCGCACAAATCACTTAGGTGCCACAACAAATTTAACCATTAAGACAACATCATGAGCGGATCGAATAAAAAGAGGATGATTCTGATACCGATCGACTTTACGGAGATCACTATTGTAGCCCTGGATCAGGCGGTTAACATGGCCAAAGTTATCGATGCAGAGATTACAATAGTCAATGTGGCGGAAGATTATGGTTTCTTTAACAAGTACATCTCCAACTCGGATGCTGCTGAACATAAAAAGGATACTGAGAAGAAGCTAAGGGAATTGGTGGAAGAGCGCACAGCATCGGGCATAACCATACACACCATGACTGCCCATGGCAAGATTTACGAAAAAATTAATGAGGTGGCCGAAATGATCGGCGCTACACTTATTTTAATGGGTACGTCTGGCACACTTGGGTTGATGAAATTCATCGGTTCTAACACTTTGCGTGTTATTAGAGAGTCAAAAATTCCGGTTATCTCTATGAAGGGCCAGGAGATTGATCATGGATTGTCCTCCATATTGATTCCTCTCGACCTTACAAAAGAAACAAAGGAGAAGGTTGCTAAAGCAATATGGCTGTCAAA
>JYMV01042139.1_pt1 | contig 53117 bp, 27 predicted proteins | sample 338911 | NCBI WGS metagenome assembly JYMV01 (sample SAMN03354496, study PRJNA234377) | hydrothermal vent metagenome | biome: Deep sea; feature: Hydrothermal plumes at the Eastern Lau Spreading Center, Western Pacific Ocean; material: Seawater | place: Tonga | collected 2009 | depth 2000 m m | reverse complement strand
TCAGGCCTAATTCACTGCTCGGATGACCGGCCATCTCAATGACTGGATGAGGCTGAAGGAATGGTGCGACATCTCGGCACCAACCAACGGTCATAGTTCGATGCTCTCTCTCGATTCGGATGGTGACTATCCGATTCTACATTGGTTACCAACCGATTCGCCACCGGCAATACTTCTCAAACCCGAGGGGAGTGAAGTGAAAATAATCTCTGGAAATCTAGAGGTGAATGAGCACCCAAAAGGTACCATTATCCAATTGGAAAGGGTTGGCTATGCTAGAATTGAAGCCGATGACGAACTCGGTAGGAAGGTCTTGATTCACCTACACGATTAATCGCCCATCTGCAGGGCTTCGCGATAATCATTGGGAGAGAAATATCCGGCAAAATCACCGGCATCATCGACCGCGAGGATGGCGTGAGGTTTTCGCGCCGCGAGTTCGGGCTTCAAGTCTTCAAGTTCATCGCTGAGATTGACTTCCATCACATCCATGTCCATATGAGCCCCACATAGTTCACCATTCATGTCATCACCAGAAGCGAGTGCTGTGAGTAATTGGACACTGGTCAGAACTCCTTTGGCTTTGGTATCATCGAGCACGACCAAAACCCCGCGCGGAAGAGCGAGTAACTTATTGGCGGCATCGACCAGAGTAGCCTCAAGGGATATTGTATCGTGTTCATCGGACAATTCTAGGTCGGATATGCGGACGCCGGTCATCAAGACTGGGACGTGGGTGTAGCATATCAATAGTTTCTGCCGACGTGGACACATTGAAGCGAGGAGGCTGCTTGGGCACGCCATGGCGATTGAGAAATTACTCACCGGCTCAATCCGTGACCACGTCTCTGAGTTCATTCAGACCGAAGATCTGGTACTTGAGACCATGCGCGATATGATAAAGGACGAATTGAAGACCTATATCCGCGGTCGAATCGATGATGATGCAGAACTAAAGGCCGAAATAAAAGAGGCGGTAAAGTATTATTTCAACGCCAAAGCAAGGTCTCTATACGCCGAATTGAAGGCTAGTCATGTGGCGGCAAGACTTGGTCTGAGCCTATTACCAGATGATTTGCGAGAAGAGGCTTCGGGGGCTTTGGTATCATTATTCGAGCGCGAATTGGGCGAAGTTCTGGAACGGGTCATCTAATTCTGAAAACCCTTTTTAACGACGCCCTAAGGGCGTCGCCTTCAAATGCGACTTAGGTGAGCGACAGCCGAATTGCATGGCAAAGTTATCACCGACCTTCGTGATGTTGGCCTTGATTCTGCTAGCATCTACATTGCCGATGGTCAATTCGGAAAGCGCGTCTGAAGAATCGACAAGGATGTGTTGCTCGGCCGGGGGATATGACCTCCACCTTATTGGCAGAGATTCAACAGCTACCCTAACTCCATTCGATGATGAGTTAGGGGGTGAGGAGCGGGTGTTGATTGAAAATGCCGTCACCCAATTGGCCGAGATTCATAGTTGGGAATATTCTCCTGGATGGGGCGGGGCGTATCCCGATAGCACATGGCAATTTTCACTTCCATACGAGGTCAATAATGCCGCGGGAATCGAAATCAACGCGACGGTTGAAGTCAGCATTGGTTCGCGCACTTACGAGGGCTATAGTGGTCCCGGAAACACCTACCTTCCCGCCGGTTCTTCGACCACTCTTGAAATCCCCATCAACGTCGAAGCAGGAAATATGGGAGGTACCGATACCGTTTCCGTCAGTCTTCGTGTTCAGACCCTGGTTTTCAGCCTACCTGGTTCCGATGCAGGGGTGGAATTCATCTGGGGTACTGAGGATAATCATGGCTTCATTTCTGTTGAGTTACCACTTCTCGACATTAACATGGCAGCGCCAGTTGTAGAAGGCCGCTCGGTATTTCTTCAAATGCAATTCAGTTCGGGATTCGGCACCAAGATGGTCGGTTCAACCGATATCACCTTAATCGCTGGTGGAACGACAATCTCGACCATGCCGGTGCTTGAGATTCAAGGGCAGAACGTTCTCGCAACATGGACTTGGTCAGTTGATTCTTCGCTCCCCGATGGCACCTATTCTGTAAACATCAGTCTGGTTGTGCAAGAAGGTGCCGAGCCCTTCCAAGGTGAACTTCTCTGGGACCTCCAATTCGGTGTGGGTGATGGCGGTTCGGGTGGAGTTTATTATCCGAATGAAGAGCCGCCAATCACCGATGGTTCGGGCAGTCGAATGGACATATTCATCACCGGGGAGTTGAGTGCCGATGGCGGTAGGTTGATGCTCGCCAGAGAGACGAAAGTGACCTTCCATGATTCTGCCGCTCTATGGTTGCGCTGGGGCCTGAATAATCTTGGCAATACCAGCCTCGACACCGATTCCACTTGGACGATGTTTGTCGGTGGTGATGTTACCGACGAGATGCGCAATAACCACTTGATTGATGAGGTGGAAATTCGCGAGATATCACAGCAACTTCAATCCGGGAGACTGATGACCTTCTTGGACAGCGGACTTTTCCTTGAGTCCGAAGAATTGCTTGGCGGTCGGTTCTCGGATTTCCAAACCATCGAAGTGCAAGTAGAAACTCATGGTGAAAATCGTATCATGCACTCGCAGATTTCAATCGTCATCAGCACCACGCAGATGATTACCGATGGCGAGCGATACACCTTAGTGCGTTCTTTCATCAAACCACAGACACTGACTTACTGGGATGATGTAAGCCTCGTCGTCGAAATAACCAGCAGTGCGGGAACCTCATTTGCAAAGATTTTCAAGGATTCCTCTGGGGTGGAATTGAGCACCGAGCACAAACGATTGGGTTCATCGGAATCACTACAGGCAACGGCCGAGAATATCGACGTGGATTCTTCTCTCTCTCTCAGTTTCCAGCCGACTACTAATCCCATCTACAGCCCCGGAGTGCTTCTCGGCATTGTCGCCATCGGATTATTGGCGGCATTGATAATCTCTTGGCGGATGAGTAAAAACAAATCCAGGTTGGCGCTTTTGCTCGAGGTACCTCTGGCAATCTTGGCGGGATTCGCATACGTCCTGGCCTACCCGATGGAAACTCTGGTAATCATCACCGGTGGAACTGGGGGATTATGGATGATTACCGCGGCAATCTCTCCCCGCCGCCTAGATAAGATCGGTGTACTCGATAGTGATGACCTGCCGGAAATACCTACCATCGACTGTCCCAAGTGTTCGACCTCTAACCCGATTACCACTTCCCAGCGACCGACGAGGATACCTTGTGGTGGCTGCGGCGTGATTCTGAAAATTGTTGAATAATCAAAGGTGACCGGCAGAAATCAAGGCGTCGAGGCGCGTCATCGAATGACTGATTACATCTTCAGTCGGCCAATTCTCAACCTCATGATAAATCATTGACGCGAGGTCTGAGGGCCACGAGCCAGCACGTAGGCGATGCCAACCCAACTCCTCTATTCTCGGTGCTGATTGGCCAGAGGTACTCACTACCATCATCATCAATTCAGACAACGCACTTGAGCGTAGGTGGAAATCCATCGTCGGCCAAGCCTTACGCAGTCTCTTCAGGGCCTTAGGCGATAATCCCTGCAACTCTTCCTCGGCAACCACCTCGACTTCGGGCAATGTTAGAATGCGAACGCTTCCCTCATCTTTGAGATGGTCTCGTAGTCTCGTCCACACCGGGTCATAGACCTGGTCGAGGGTGCCTCGTAACCACTGCCCGGCACAGGCCCAACCGCGTAATCGTCGAACCCGCTTACCCTCGGCAGCCATAATGGCCGCCAGAGCGGCCGCTTGGGAAGTCGATTGCAATATTCCTGTTCTGGTCTTCATGTCGTGACCCATTACCGAATCGACCGTTACTTCACCGAGCACCAGTACCTGTGAATCCGAATCCCAAGAGGTCTCAGAATTTTCGCTGATGATGATACAGGAAGTCCGGGCATCGTCGTTCTCTCCGGATATCTGGCGCCGATAGGCCATACCGGAATCTAGGGCTGCAGCCTCGATTTGGGCCATTCCTAGAATGCCTATCAGTGTCGGCTCACAAATCAGGGTGAGAGAGGGTGCTCTAGCCAATACCTCGGCGGCGCTGAGTAAAATTTCGGCAACCGGGGAGAAGAGGTCGAGTTTCAGCAATGAGTGCATACGCAATCCTCCCTTCGTCATTGGCGAGGCATGGTCGCTTCATCAAAAATGCGGAGATTCATTCTTGAAGGCCACCGAAGGAAACTAGCGAAAAACACTGGGATTCAAATTCAGGCTCGACTTTCGCCAAGGGAGGCTTCACCCCAATCAATCCATACGCGTAGGCCTAATGCCGTAACATTACGTAGTGGTCTTCGCTAGTGTCGTAGCCTAGGCTTGCTGAGCCGGTGACATACGTACTGAATATTTCTTTGCGATCGCTCTCACTCAACCATCAGGCGAACTTGGTCGCGCTTGTACTTCCAAGCCGCATCGAGTTGACCCTTTGCCTGATAATAATTAGCCAAGCGACGAATCTTTGACTCGATGAGATGCAAGGAGCGAGCATTGTGCAGGTCTTTGCGATTGGTCGTCAGGTGGTCGATGATTTTGACCGCCTTACGCATCAAGTTCATCATATCCTCGGGATAAACACTGGGCTTGCCCTTCTCGATGATTACTTGGGCGATACGACGTCCCAACACAGAACGAGGGTTTGGTACCGCGTGCTGGTCTCTTAAGATGGTGCCAATCATGGCGCTTGAGTGACCCTTGGCATGGAGATTCAATACCAACTCTTCAACCTCTTCCTTATCGGAATTTGACCACTCTGGCAATTCCTCTAAATGTGGCTTGGTAGAGCCTGATTTTCCCTTGCGATGAGAGTACATACGTGCCATAGGTTCACCTTGAGCGAGCCGCCGACTCGCTCCCCCTTGATAACCGCTTTGCTCAGAGGAATGACGGCCTGATTGAGAAATCATCCTACTTCGCAGCCGGTAGGCGATGGTGCGACCGGGCCAGACGGCCCGGGCTATTCGGCCAGGCACCACCTGGAGTTGAAGCGCGAGCCGAGCCGATCAACTCACCATCCCGTAGTACCAATAAGTCAGCACCTACCCGTATTGAGGGGTCGTAATCAACCACCATATGAGAAAAAATATCTCCTGACCACGAACCTTCATGGGAGATTTCAACCACGGGTATAGAATCGTGCTCGTGTAGTATCGGCAGTGAGGATTTAGTCAATGAAAGAGCACCACGCTCCGGATTCCATTGCGCCAACTGCACCTCGCCGAGCATCAGTTTGTGGCGCGGCGGACGGCCGACAATCCTCAACCCCTCCATCCACTCATCATTGCTCATCTGGCGGCGAGCAGTCGAGCGGAATTCGGCCATGAGAATGGTGCTTCGTTTATGTGACCTCAAACCATTTTTCTCGCAAGATTCATCGACCGCGGCGCCGAGTCTTTGCAACGCTTCGGGAGCGGTTGCTGAATCCCCCCGTCTGGTATCGATTATCGGAACCGAAAGATTTGGAAATTCAATCCCACTATGGTTGATAACCACCTCGTATCCCTGTCGAGTTACGAACCTGTCGACCATTGACTCAATCCGCGCTAATTCATCAAAATCCCAATCTCCGGTGACCGGCACATCGTAATGACTTGCCGGCCAGATTCGCTCTAGGTCACGTGGCACCAGACCAAGAGGAGCGGTTACCATCACCTGATGAGGATTTGAATTACGGATATGTTCCAAGAAACGTCGGTGCGAGCGAGAGGAGCGATACGGCTTCCTCGCCGAGCAGGGTAGGAGGATGAGAACGGTATTCTGTTGCTGCGGGCAACGGTAGTCTTCAGCGATGAATCTGATCCAATCAAGTACCACTGGGTCGCTACGGCTGGCGAAGGTATTGCACTGTAATCTGGTATATTGGGGTACTACTGACTCGAGGAATGTATGCTCGCTTTCTGCGGTAATTTTGTCATGATACCGCAGGTGCTCGACCAAGCGTGGAGAATTGGCGACTCGTTTCTCGACCAAGTCTCGCAGAGTGCCATCGCGTAAAGCCCGTCTGATATTGGCCAGTTCCGATACCCAATGGCTGGTCATCGAGACCTCATCAGCCTCTTCACCCAATGTAACCTCGGGCATTCGAGCGCCCTCGGCTGTCAGTATCGCACCGAGCGAATGAGCCTGTCGAGAGCGGCACAGGTCGAAAATGTCGACACCCATCCATGCGAGTACCGCAGCATTATCGGGACCTGCGAGGCCCGGCGTCCACAGCAATGCTCCGGGGAAGCGCAAGCGGATGGTATGCAATGCCTCGGCGAGCAGTGAAGGGCGGGCGGCGAGTTGCAGGGCATCCGATAATACGATAACCTGGGGATTCAAATCAGGATTCTGGAGTTCCGGGTCGTGACAGATTCTCTGCCACGAAACTGGTAGTAGGGCACCATATCCTCCGACTTCTCCTACATCGGCCTCATCGAGGCTGGGTGGTAATACATGACCGATAGCGCTCTCCCACTTCGGTGCGACCTCTGCAAATGGTGGCGATAAGCACAGTTTTGCGGCAAATGTCATGTTGGCTGGAATCGCGTCGTCCTGGGAACAAGAAAACGGTGCAATTTCCAGCGCCGTTTCAGGGTCACCATCAAGGCTTACCAAACAAGGAGTGTATGCTACAGGGCACTTCCTATCACCCAATCCCATCAATCTGGCATGGCGCCAGCGAGAGACGGTGGATAGACCTAGGAAGGCATCGCCCATATGATGCCGTCACGGTTCACGTCTTCAATGATTTGAAAACCGATAGACTCGCCCGCGAGTCATGGAAACGCCCCCGGCATGCAACCTGAGGCTGATTCCAGCCCTGCTGGTGATGTTGTTGCTCACCTCAACAGTGCTAGCAAAAACCGAAGCTGGCGAAGGTGATGGCTTAGGCGAGGGTTACTTCTTTTTCGGCCAAGACTTCTTGATGATTGCACAGCAGACAAATGGCCTGCAGAATATCACTTTCCTCAGCGGAGAGGTATGGATTGAAGTGCATTGCGGCGCTCAATGCGCTGAACTGACCCTGAACCTTACCGACTCGAGCGGTGCTTTCATCGATGGAGTGCAATCTGGTGAGTTCATTACCCTGAGTGGGAATGTCACCGCCGGCAATGCTACCATCAGAGCCGCGACAACAGGCATTCAATTTGCTGAATTACAATCGGTATTGCCACTCGGCAATTGGGAGGAAATTGACCTCGCGGATTCGATTCCCATGCCCGGCGCAGACACCAGTACCTTCGGTATCCACGAAGTTGCTGATTCACGTTACCCATTGACCGGATCAATCGGGTGTGGTGGTGGTATGGTGTGGTGGTGTGGTGATTACCTTTGGTCTGAATCCCCGGATTGGATCAACGGCAGTATCGACGGCGCTGGCGATGTCGACGTACTCCTGTTTGAGGCCTTGCCGGGGGATGTATTCGAGGTCTGGCTTGAACACAGTAGCATTGCTCTTGAGGTTGAAGCCATCGGCCGCAGCACTCAGTCACTGAACTCACTGGGAGAGATTGCCATCAGTGCCAATACCAGCATCGGTGGAAATATTTCCAGAATGCTGGTCGGAGCCGGCGACGACGAGCAATTTTGGCTCAAAGTCAGCAGCGAAGAAGTTGGCGATGGATTGTATGCCCTGCGCATATCCCACCACATCGCCGCTTTGGAATACAACTCTAGTTTTGAATTTCCCGGGAGTCAATCTCCAGCAACAGATGAAAATGCCATCGAAGTGAATGCCGGGTGGGGGATTGCTCAAGGATGGCTGAGCGCTTCCGTAGGCGAAGAGGATTGTATCATCTTACCGACGCAACAGGTTAACAGTAGTGGGAATGATGTGCAGGTCGCCACCGGATTCATCGCTTTTTCGGCAAATACTACAACCCAGGTCTCCTACCTTCTAGATGGCTCATGGATTACGATAAGCGAATATTTTGAGCATATAAGCAACCCAAATAATACATCTGTTACAGTATATTCTCCAGCCGGAACCACCACCCTCAGATATTGCCTTGCGAGTGAGGAAGTAACTTCTTGGGTGGCATTATTCTACACCGTGAATGTCAGCGATAGCCCCGGTGAGTTACCGAGCAGTTCAGAGATGTTGAATGCTGGTTGGGGACGCCTAGGGCTAAATTCGACCACCCAAGGTGAACTGGTAACCTCGATTTACGATTCATCTGACCTCTTGTGGTACGAAGTGGATGGCTGGCCTGAATCCGAATTCCTGATTCGGGTTTCGATCGATAACATCGGTACCGAACCTATACGCGTCACCCTACAGGAGATTAATTGGAGCAGTCGTGCCATCATAGAATCCGTCAACATCACAATCGACGGCAGTAAAAGTGAAGAACTGACGATGAAGGTCGGGCCGGGAATACACACGGTGAAGATTGAACATCTCAACCTCATAGAACAGGGTGGAATCTGGCAATGGGGAGGTGAGCCAGACCTGCCCAATACCACCTATCGCATCTATACGACAGTCGTCCAAACCGAAGTAGGTGAGAAACCATGGTTCGAAGCCGACCCGAGAGTTGCGGAAGCATCGCAAAAACTACTCCTGTTCTTCGGAATTTGTCTAGCCCTGCCGTTCGTCTGGGTGGTGCTGAAACAGCGCGCCGCCAAAAAGGCGGCACAGGGATTAATCGGCAAGAAGGCAAGATTGGCACATTTGTTGGAATTACTCGCTAAAGGCGAGATTTATGAAGCCCGTGCTGACCTTTCAACCAATCTGCGAATCATCTCTACCCTGACCTGGGAAGAAGGGGTTGAGGTGTGGGGTAGGCCCGACCTCCACCACCGTACCGAGTCAGTGGATCTGGCGGCTTGGCGACTCGATACCCGACTCGGAAAAAAGGGCGGGATGCCAATTCTGGTCGGAGTGCACGTTATCGAGGATACTTGGGAAGTGGTCGGTCTGCGCTGTGAAGCTCCCGAAGGGATGGCATGGAAGATTGTCAGGGCCGAGCCCAGACTCCTATTCAGACAAGATGAGTTGTTCCTCGACCAGTTGCATCAGGGCACGAGAACTTTCGTCGAAATAGAAATCATCGGCGATGGCAGTGGAATCGAGTTCAGCCTATCGGGAACGGTAAAGGGTGAACCGAGCGCAATGAAGACACCGACCGCCATGATGATTGATGTGGAAGAGGAATAATCAGCCATTGCGGCGCCGATATTCGGCTTCATCACGCACGCTTTGCTCGACATCTTCGGCACCTATTGACAGGGTATGGCCTAACTCTTCAAGCGCCTTCTTGGTCTTCTTGTCGAACTTTTTCGGCATGTGCAATTTGAGCAATACCACAACCGAGCCCCTTTGCCCGCGCCGATGCGCAAGGCCGCGACCGCGTATCTCGATGGTCTGACCTGCGGATGAGCCCTTTGGTATATCGATCAGCAATTCCTTGCCATCGATGTGGGCGAGGGAAATCCTGGCCCCCAATGCCAATTCGGGGAAGCCGACCGGAAGCGACATTATCAGGTCTGCACCATCTCTCTCAAACCATGGGTGCGCCTGAACTTCAAGTTGAATTATCAAGTCCCCGGAATCTCCACCACCTCGTGGTGCTGGCTCGCCATGACCACGCATCCGTAATCTTGTGCCACTCTCAGCCCCAGCGGGAATATCGAAGCGTATCTTCTGCTTTCGGGTTTCGCGACCTTCGCCGCGGCAATTTCGGCATGGCTTGTCGATGATTGAACCTCTACCGGCGCATTCTGGGCACTGTTGGGTCGATTGATTAACCATGAAAGGGCCAACCTGTTGACGGACTGTAACCGAGCCCCTTCCACCACAGACGGTGCAATGTTTGTTCTTGGTAGGGTCTAACGCACCAGTGCCATCACAGGTCTGACAATCATCAAGGAGGTTGAGTTCCAACTCCTCACTCGTACCTTCGACAATCGCCGAAAAAGGAATATTATGGCGAACTAGAACATCGCTACCCCTGCTGTTTCGACGGCGTTGCCCGCCGCCGAAGAATGAAGAGAAAATATCATTCAAATCACCGGAGAAGATGTCTTCGAAATTCATATGGAATCCCTGGAATCCACCACCGCCACCGCCACTCAATCCCTGATGTCCATATCGGTCGTAGACCTGACGCTTCTCGGAATCGGATAATATTGCATAGGCCTCTTGAATTTCCTTGAATCTCTCTTCCGCATCTTCGGCATCTGACTTGTCCGGGTGATACTTTCTCGCCAGGCTTCGGAAGGCCTTCTTGAGTTCGCCACCATCAGCCTGTTGGCTCACCCCGAGGATTTCATAGTAGTCCCGCTTAGCCGACATCATCTGCCGCGGAGTGCGGATGACTCAAGAACACTACGATTGCCCGCATTACAAGTTGGTTCCACATTGTTCGCAATATCTGGTCTCAGCGGAATTACTGAACCCGCATTCAGTACATCGATTAATCGCATATCCACTACTCGCCACTCCAGTTCCGGTCGGGTCGTAGGAAGCCGTTTGGCCACTCGATGAAGGGGTTGCCAAAGAGGCGAGTGATTCCATCGATTCCGACCCGGTGCCATAGATTGCTGCAACCTGAGGGTCGACAGGAATAGGTTCGGATGGGGGTTCCGGTTCGGTACTCGGCACTGGAGTTGGCACGGTTTCACCAGCGATGGGAAGATGGGAATCGTAGGACTTCTCTGATTCCGTAGAATTCGGATTCTGCGGAGTGTCCGGTTCTAGCGCCTCAGCCTCAGCCTTTTTCCTCTGCGCAAACCTACTACCGAACCAATCGATTAAGCGATCCATCGGACTCTTTCTACGGACAACTCCCGAAGTTGCTTCGACCGCTTCGTAGTCGTAGGTGTCCTCTCCAGAAACCCTTCGAGTGGCTTTGACCACATGGTCTTGCTCGACCAAGAGATTAATTTCTGAGCCATCATTGTCTTCGGAGATTTCAGCGGTCTCCCTTTCTCCGGTAATACTACCCGCCTGCCCACTCAGTGCGACCTCACCCTCTTCACCAAGTCCGGTTGGTACCGCTACATCGGTTTCCCAGACTCCACGCTCCTCGGCGCGAATGTGTCCCTTGACCGATTGCATCGCCTTTTGCCGCTGCCATTCGTAATCACGCACCGTTCTCGATCTTGAATACAGAACATACCCCAGACCCAATGCCGCGGCATAGACCAACCACTCGAGGTACCATGAATCTGAAAACAATAATTGCAGTGGAGTCAAAAGACGGATGAGCATGATAGTCACTAGGAGAGGTACCAGCAACAAGGCCCAAGAAGTGGCGCGATTCTTCCTCACCATGGATGCGTGCCCATGTTTGAATTGTTGAAGGTTATCCTATTCAACGCACCCGTGCATCATCTATCGGTGATATCACCGGCTCGCCGGAAGGTCGATGACAGCATCCCCAAGGTGAAGAAAACATGCAGTATCAGCAAACATATCGGCAGACCGAGCAACAGGGTTGGCTGGCGCTGCGAAACGGCTCCCCGAACCGCATCCAAAGTGAGTACGAGAGCATAGGCCAAGACTGGATAATACCAATAATCGGCGGCGAAAATCACCAATAGCAATGTCAGTACAATTCCCAAGGCTGGAAGTATTTCACGAACCGAACCTCGTTCAGGATGGCGCTTCAAACTCTCCATCCTCCACGCGCCGTAACGCCATGACATTTTGATGAATGAGGCCATGGAGCGACGTTTTCTCATATTGATATGACTGATGTCGCTACGCCACAATTGCCAGTTCTTTTTCAGCAGACGCATCGAAAGATCACTGTCCTGGGTGGTATGGTATCTCTCATCCCACCCACCAACTGACTCAAGTGCTTCGCGGCGATGGATGACGAATGCGGGAATATGATGTTTTTCGCGACCGCGGAATTGTGCGAATTGTCCGCCGCTATTACCCAATGGTGAAACCAGAGTAGCCTCTACCCACCTGCCGAACATCCCGATATTCTGTTCATCCGACCTGACCAAGGTGCCGACCCCGGCAATCTTATTGCCTTCTTTTGCTTCAATGTCGAGCATATCGGCTATCCTCGATTCAATATGGTCATATGGGACATGAGCATGGGCATTCATCTCAAAGATGAAGTCGGCAGCGCCATCGAGATGCTGTAAAGCGATATTTCTCGCCTGTGGCGTAAACTTCCCCGGATTGTCGAGAAGTTCGATTAGCGGTTGGTCTTCACCAGCCCCGGCAATAAGTCCCTCAACCGTGCCAATGGTACCATCGGTACTGCCGCCATCGACGATGATGATACGGTGTGATTCGACCGGATAGGTTTGCCGAAGTAGGCTCTTGATGCACCTTGTGATGCTATCGACTTCGTTCAGTGTTGGAATGACCGTCGCCACCTTCTGCACTTCACCCACATGCACCCAACCACTGTTACTCTTGTAAGATATCCCTTCAGAAAATAATGCACCAATGGTTATCTGCGGTGACAGCATGTAGCCGTTTGTGCCGAGAGCCGACGGAATTGGACAAGGGATTGAGGTCATCGTATCAACAACCATCGCACCGGGGGAGAGTTATGCCCTGGTGCTAGAGTCGGTACGCAATATCTTCCCCGATTTTCCCGATTCCACCCCGAAATCCACAGTATCATTTCCCTGTAGTGACAAGAAAATCACCCTTAGGTCGGAAGGTTTGTCATTGGCGAATTTCCTTAGCATCGCAGCGCAACAAAGGGTTCTCGACACCGCTTTAGATTCGATGAGTAAGCATCTCGATAAGGATAAAGGTAAATTTTCAATCTCGCGTCAAGCCGCGTTGGCTGAAAAAATTTCTTTCTGCCGCCTCGATGAGAGCGTTTTAGGTGGTATCATTACGATTACACTCAAGGGATTGGAGTTGAACGAGTGGATTGAGGAAGCGACTTGGCATCCCGGCCGCGACGAGTTCCCGAGAAAGGTCTGCGACGAACTGAGCATGAGTGAAGATGGGGAAGCGATTACCTGGATTGACTAGCGAGTTTCTTGGCAACGACGGAGATCATCGGAATATCAGCCTCAATCCACTCGGCACCTTCCAATTCCTCGACCTCTAACCAGCGTTTTCGGTCATGAACGCTGAGCGAAATTTCCCCCGACACCCAAGCAACCTCCCACGTATGTAATTCCAACTCGACCGGGCCAGACAGCACACGGTGTACACAAAGAGGTCGAATAGGTTCTATGGTCAGGCCCAATTCCTCCAGCAACTCCCTCCTTAGGCATGTTGGGATATCCTCCCCCACCTCCAACTTCCCGCCCGGGAATTCCCATTCCCCGGAAGATACCTCGCCCGGTGAGCGCCGGCACGACAATAATCTGCCACCAGTATCACTCAAAACACCGGCAGCAACGCTGAGAATCGGCCGATTGACCATCCATGCCGTCACTTCCTCAACCAATTTCACCTGCTCTTCCAAAGCGAGTTTTTCTTCACTGGGAAGGTGGAGAAAGACGGTTGGTAGTTGCCGTCCAAGTCGGTCCCTGGCCTCGACTTGTGAGAGGGCAAAGAGTGTTTGAGCATAGGTTTCGTTGCAAATGAATGTCCCAGCATCAGAGGATAGTCTGAACTTCGATGTGAATGAATCCAGTGGAATTCTATTTGCCGCAATAGTTGTATTCCAGGTCTCGGGACCGGCATCGATTATCACCTCAGAGGAACACTGTCGGCCAAAATTATCGGGGTATGCAAACTGACGCAGATTGGTGGCCATCATCTCGAGGCGCGGGTGGTCGCATGACTCGCACAACCCGAGATGAATGATGGCCTGCCAATCTGGAGTCGAATCGGCACACAATTCCTTCGCAGCCCACTCTGCTCCCCTTGCATCTACAGAAAGTACTCGATGATGCCATGAAATCGAGGTTTCATTTCCCGCCTCGACGATGAGTTCACCTTGGTTGTCACATCGAGGTGAACTGGGGGCGACGAGAACAGATTGTTGGCGCTCACCCAATATCTCAGCCACTTCCATCGATACATTTCGTTGGTGAGCGCCGAACGGCTCGAAGCCGGTCACCAATACTGAGACGGGTTCCACACCTATGCGAAAGGTAGTGAGCACAACAGCATTAGGGTGCAACGCTGTGAGATATTCAATTATCTGGCGTCGATGGACAAATCTCCAAACCGCCTGCGGTGGAGCACTTTGTTGCGAAGGATTGATGCGGAAAGAACCCGACCAAGATAGTGGTGGGGATGATGGGCGAGGCTGAGGAAATAGTCGTACGCCTACCACAGAAGAATGTCGACCAAGGCAACGTGCTGAAAGTCATATGGCTGCAAATAACCTCGGGCATCGGCCTATGGGGTTCATTCAAGCCGATTATCGCCGTCATCGTAGCCATGATTCCATTCCTATTCCTCGGCCAACACTTCAACCGTGAACATCGCCGCGCGGTCGACTGGACGCTACTGCAAATCCCGCTCATATTCACCGTTTTTTTCTGGATAGGACTATACTTATGGTCAATTTTCGATGCGTGGATGGTGGCGACAGAAAGTGTCAAGACGGCACATAATGAGCGGCACTCGGCCACCTAGAAGTCATCGGATAATTCAATCGGGCTGAACAACTGGCCGACAGATGTTGAGTTAGACAATTGTATTCGTGCAATCCTCTCCCAATCTCGAATCACCAGCAGGGCATCGTAGAGAGGGGTGGAATGCTCATTTATCGCGCTGCGTATTACCGTATCAAAGATGTCCATCCGGTCGGCATCCACCATCTTCAATAGGCGCTCTGGGTCGATTTGAGTACCCACCACATCCTCGCAAGATGATGGCTCCAGAGGTAAGGGATGGAGGATTTCAGCCGGTAACTCTTCACCATTCATCTGGGCTTGATTCTGCAATTCCCCTACCAAGGCCTTGGTATATTTCTGTAACACCAGACTCACTTCGATAAGGGGTATCGATAACTGTCTGGTGATGGCGACCATCTGCTGCTGCAAAAAGAGCACACCAGAATCGTCCTCGGAATCAGACATTTTCGACCACTCCGCCTAACTATCAGCGCGTGTATCAAGCCATTTCTGCCCATAGTGTTTCCACTGTTCCTCGTCCCAACCCCGAGGTAGTCCGGACTCAGGAATAGGTGGAGCGGTGTGAACTGCGGGGGCGAGCGGCGATGTTGCCGTCATCGCAGCAGTGGCAACCGCTCCTTCAGGCATTAGCGACGAGGGAGGGGCTGGAGGTGGTAACTGGGTGGAAGGTGCTGCGGGCGCAGGTAGGCCGGTCATAGGCGCCGGGGGGGCGATGACTGTGACGCCGGGAGTGAAACCCGGCGGCAAGGCAGGTGTGTCCTTGCCGGCCATATCGGCTGCTACTTCTTCGGTCTGGTCGAGTATCTCGTCTTCGTCCTCAGTAATGACCTGGCGATACAATACCATCATCCAGACACCGTATGAAGCGGCCATGAGCATGAGTAGATAGAGCACTACGGCCATCTTTGAACTCGATACCTGACTGCTTACAGCACTCCAATCACGATCGACTTCCTCAGTAATGAGTAGCGGTGTAAGGGTAATTCGATCTAATTCGATATCACCATCGAGCATCCTCAGTCTGAAACTACGAGTGCTATCATCAATTCCGCTACCAACCCCCTCCTCTACATGATAATCAATTGTCGCGTGGAACGGCAGAATAGATTCAACCGCAACTCCTGATTCGCCGACGCCAACCCAAGTACCACCGAGGTTTTCTTCGAGGATGAAACGCAGTTCACCCGGCACTCCATTGAGGCTTTTTCCTTTGATGTTCAGGGTCACGGTCTGTCCGATATATGGGCTTGGATCATCCCAGTAAATCGACGAATTATCATCTCGTAAATCGATTTGCGGGCCGTTCCAAACAAAACCCCAAATGCCGAGGGGGGTCAATTCAGTATTACCTGTGGCGATGAATGGATTCCCGGCGGCATCGCCACCGGTGACCCATGCCTCCAGAGTATATGTGGACAGCACCCGGGTGGCGCCAGCATCGGTCAGGTCAACCTCACCTAACCACAGCATGGTATCGTCGAGGATCAGATAATCATCCAAGGAAATACTGCCGCGACTGACCTCACTCGCACCGGCCTTCAAAACGTAGTGGAAAATAGCTGGATTATTCAGATTGAAGCCATTATCATCTATCGCCTCAAGAGTGATTGTAAGTGCTGATGCCTGATTCAATGGAGCACTGCCACCCGAGACTACCGTAGCGAGTTTCACCGATTCAATCGACGGGGAGTCGCTATCGACCGCTAGTCGTAGACGCGGCGATGGATTCGACATATCGGTAGCCAAACCGGGAAGGTCAGACATCGAGGCGTAGAGGTCGAGATGCCCGCTCTTGACGCTTGGAACGATGAAATCAAGGCTGAAATAACCACCTTCCTGGGGCCGGGTAAGCCAAGAATTCTCATAATCTCCAATCACTACATTGAAGGCCCCAGTCGGGGCTGGAGTAGAATCTTCGCTGAACATCACCCGCCCCGAGAAACGCAATACCTGACCGGCTCCAATCAATGATTCCTCCTCACCATCGATGTAATGATTTTGACCGTTTCGCAATTCAATCGCGGTGATATGACCTTGCTGATTGTCGAACCGCAAATCATTATCCAAACTCCACCAATCATTACCTAAGCCATCGGCCTTGGAGTGACAGGGGACATCCTCGATATCACTGCAACTACGGTCCCAGACCTCGAGTTTGGGAATGAATCTCTCAACCCCATCGGTATCCCACTTTTCAGGGAATTCCCAAGTCAATTGGAATCTCATATTGACCATCAATAAGGTGTTATTTTCCGGGTCTGTGGCAACCGCGCTATACAGATTACTGACGGCGATGCCAGAGCCCCCACTCTGTACATTCATGGTTGGATTGCCACCCTCCCCTATTGAGAAATCCATCCATATCGAAGTTGCATCATCATCGAAATCACCAGCCAAGGCCAACTGCAGGCCAGCGATGTCATGCCAACCATTAGCATCGCTGAGTTGCAGCAGCAGATTGTATGGAATACCCGGGTGGAGTGGTGAATAATCATCATGCCCGACAATGGTGGAATTATCGATTACCAACAGGGGTTCAAACTCTTCACGGATATCATAATTCGCCAACGAATTGCTCCAATCACAATCCCCGGCAGGGTCTGGGCAAACCGGAGCCCCTCCCATGGCAACTGCATTTCCCTGCCCATCTTGGCCATCTACGTAGAAGGCTACCTTCTCGCCATGGATGAGCATCGAGTCATCGATCAAACCCTCGAAGATATTGATGCCGCCAGCCTGAGTATCAGGAGTGGTCAATACCTTGGTGCGGTACTCGATTTCATCAGGCATGCCATCGAAGTTGGTATCGGAACAGAATTCATGGCGGCTGGTACAGCCTAACCAATAGTTGAGGTTTACCTGAGAAGGCGGGTCGACACTGTCCTGAATCACGATTGACACCGCTTGACCACCGGGGCTTGGCGGGCCCTTGTGTAACTCGGCGCCATCGACCGGTGTTGAGGATAACACCAGCGGGCTATTTCCATCCAATATCAGTCGAATCGTGTTGTAGATGGGATTTGCATAGTTTGAACCATTGCTCATATTATATGCTTCAACGATGAATTGCATTCCCCCGGGAGCCGATTCCCTCGGGCTTTCAAAAGTCATCGAGTAGGCACCGTGGGATGGATTTGCTTCTTCATGCATCAATACCGCCTCACCGATCGGGTCACCATCATAGGTCACGTTTTGTCCGATGATACGAATCATGAAACGTCCTGCCTGGGGAGAGAGCTGCGTGCCCTCAAAATGAATCCCACCGCTGAATGTCAAGTTGTATCCACCGCGTACCCAATCGTGACTGAGAAGTTCGCGCCCGGTCTCATCATGGACCCGCAGGCCATCGAGTTGTATGTCGTTCTCGACTCGCAAATCGAGATTCTCACTCTCCCATGCGGTTACCGCACGACCGAAATTATCGTCGACGGTCACCTTGACTTCGATATTGTTGCCATCATCCCAAAGCCAACTAGACTGAATTGGGAAACGTATTGAAATCACTCCGAAAATATCCTCTACCGAAGTGCAATTAGCGGAGTCGAAAATCAGCCGACCCTCACCTGAATCCACCAATGAACAATAATCATTGGCCAACCATTGCATAACCGAACTATTTCCACTCGCATAGTCGATTCCAACCGACACCTTATCGATGGAATTGACACCGTCACCGGGAGCGACCCGCACGGTCAGAATTCGCCAATCGCCATCGGGCGCCAACACTCCACCCTCTAGATTTGCATCGAGAACACGAGTCTGAAGGCGGTAGGAGATGTCGAGATCTGAGATTAGAATACGACCGCTAGAATGGGCTCTGACGGCTATTGGGATATCGGTGAAACCGAGACCGTTGTGTACCGCGTGGTCATTCAATGCCTGCACCAGGGTCGGGGTTGTTGAAACCATCACTCCGACTTCCGAATCATCGCTGGCCACCACACTACTATCCCCGAGGAAAGTAAGGCCCTTCCACTCCCAAGTACCGTCATCACCAATGTCGAGTTCTACCCTGTCAGGGAAGCCCTCAAGGTAATCAAGGGTGAAGTAGTCGACCATCGGTGTAACTAGATTTGAATTACTCGTCAACTCGATTTTATAACGTAGTATATTACCATCATTGCTGAAATCGGTATCTACTCCATTTACCGCGGCGCTCCATGTCGTACCATTATCATTTGAGACCCAAGCCGAAAAACCGGTACCTGAAGGTGTATCTACCGACCAGATCGGTTTTACCTTACCGATTTCTGTTCCGGTCGGCACGGGAGCTGAAATCCATTCTCCGCTTTGTTGGTAGTTGGTGGAATATTGTAGATTGACCCACCATGATACCGGGCTTGAACCTATCAACTGTAATTTCCACCGCAACTCCTTTCCGGGGTGGGCGAAGTGTATGGTGTAATTGCTTGAGACCGCTTCCCAATGGGTGCCATTATCCGCACTAACCCAATAGTCGACTCGGTCTCCGGTGGCGGTTGCACTCCAGTGCGTTTCCATATTGACCGAAAGAACATCATCAGTAGTTATTATCGGCTCGCCGACCCAGGTCGATGTTCCTGGTGCGGGATTGGTCGGATAGACCAAACCACTACCGTATTGACGATAGTACAGTGTCGTAGCCCCCCAGGAGTACATTCCGCAATCGACGGTGTGGAGTCTCTCACCATCGTAGGTCAAGCCATAGCCAATCTGAGGAATCGTGCGGGTTCCCGCTTGAGCGACCAAGGAACTGGTCGAGCCAATCGCCCATGCATTCAGTACATCTGTGGTCGTCCATGTCGATGATGCATCACGGCAACGCATGAAGAATAGACTGCCGTGTACAGCTAGACCGCGTACCAATCCTCCCGACTTTCCACAATCATGAGTGCTCGACGACTGGTAGGTATACATGGTCGAGCCGCGGCTGAACTGGCCATTATCTTGGAAATCATATGATACTATTCTCCTCTGGCCATTATGCACTACGAATATCTTTTCGCTGACTCTGTCATAGGCTATACCGGAGTAATCACCAAAGGAGGGTGAGATGTCGTAGGTATCGATGCAGGTCCAGATGTCATCGTAGCGGATATCCATCACCACGACACGCTGATATTGGGTATAGATAGTACTACCATAATGATATCTGTAGCCCGATAATATCCCATATAACTTCTCATCCGGGGTAACCGTCCAATCTCGAAATCCATACATCCCATAATACGTGAAACCATATACCGGCGGCAGGACACAATTCGCCTGCTCAAGGGTTATCGTAGATTCGCGAGTTGCATTATTCGGCCACAGCCGCTCTACTACTTTAGAAAAAGTGCTGCCACTCCATTTTGACGAAAACAACCAATCATGATGCTTGAGAATTGCCCCTTGACTCTGCGAACTGAACGAATTACTGGATTGCTGCTGCTGCGGATTAAATCGGCCTTCTGAAGAATTGCTGAGATGCGGCTGGACAATCGCATACGTACCGTTATCCAGCCATGCTGAAGCAGCCGTACCGGTGTCCTCGTCTGGGCCATGACCCAAGAACTCACTATCTTGTGAATCCATCGCCAAGGCAAGCGAATCCGACCTCGCGTCGGTATTGGAGTAACTCCCAGTGCCCCATTCAGCGCGAGTATCCACTCCCACAGAAGACCAACCTGTCGATGAGGCACCGGATAATTTTACCTCAAAATCAATTACTTCGGCACCTTTTGGTAACGCCACGATAGTGGTGCGGTCGGGAGAAGAGCCCTGATACAAAGCCATCGAATCGGGGGCTCCGCCTTTGAAGGTGTAGAGATGCCTTGCCCCCCCACCAACTTCGCCATCTCGGGCGACCTCGACGAGGACTGGAGAGGCAGAAGAAAGCAACAATATCAAGAGAATTCCAACTACGAAACCCCGGGATGATTGAAGTTTCACAGTATCCGACCACTATGTCCATTCAAAGACGTGACTTCAATTCATCGCTTGCCGGACACAGCATCCGTAGGATGCTAAATCGGAATGGGGTGTGGGTGGGGTGCGAGATTGGGGTCAAGTTGTCGTTGCCCGCGAATCGTAATGAATCGGCGATGAATCTCCACGCACACCATCGACCTCATCCTCGGTCACTTCCCAGCCGTCGTGCAGCCAGTCACCATCGGTATCCCACTTTGTCGGGTCGGTACCCTCGGCGGTGTGGTCACCATCGATATCCAAATGCCACCAGCCATATTCCCATTCGCCAACGTTCAAACTCGGCGGACTATTGGGCGATGCGGCATAATAGATATCCCACTGGTCGGTGATATCTCCTCGGCACAGGTCGACGTCATTCGACGGGTCGATGCTCTCAAAGTCAGTATCGGCATCTTCAATCAGCAGTGCCCACATCGTATCACCTGCAGTGCGTTTGTACATGCGTAGATAATTTGTCGCATACTCATCTACTCCATCCAACTTGAGAGTATATGCACGTAGTTGCCACCATTCACTAACGATTTCACCGGCATAGGAAATACCGGCTAGACGTACCGCTGAAGGCGAAGCGAGGCTCTGATCGTGAATTGCATAGAATTCCTGGAAATTTGTATATGGCTGATACGAGGGGATACCAGTACAGTCCCACCACCCATCTCGGTCAGGATCCTGATTTGCATCGAGGGGATTGGCGGGGTCGAGGTTGAACCAAGTGTAATTGAGGCGAGCACGTTCGATATCCCCGGTGCTGTCATTATAGTAGAGCGCCGTCGGACAACTTCCGGTATCGTCCCACCAGACCTGTATCTTCATCCAGGTCGAGTAATTATCATTGCCCTCATTCCAGCCGCGGGCATATTCGTACCAATCAGGTAACATATCTCCATCCGAATCATTATCCTTGGGATTGATGCCGTATTTGAAGACCTCGCGACCATCGGATAAATTCCAATCCAGTTCGTACAGGGTGGTCATCTGGCCAACTCCTTCGCGGCGCATCGAAATACTATCGCCATCGGAATCGTTCATATCGGGGCGGGTATTGTTCCAGTATTCCATGATATTAGTGAATGGTAAATCACCTGGGCCAGAAATTATTTGCAAACCATCTTGGGTGAATGTACGAGACTGCCACGACCCCTGCGGTGCCGGAGTGTCGAAAGAGGTGCGGTCATACCAACCATCTTGGTCGCCGTCGTAGTCAATATCCAGAGGGTTCAAAGGGTTTGAAGACCAGTGGTTTTGCGTGGTCAAATCCGGCATATTGAATGAGGAATAGCACCATTCCCAACCATCGGGAATGCCATCGCCATCCGAATCGGACGAAGTCGGGTCGGAAACACCGAATAAACTTCGGTTGAAATTATTAGAATCATATTGGTTTATCTTGTTCATACGCGCCATACTTTCGGCATCTTTAGAGGCATATATCTGCCACAATTCACTTTTGGCCTCAAGGTACGAGTATCCATATTCATCGGACATGGCAGCGATTGAATCTTCGCCGTAGCCGATTATTCCCATACCGCTGGGTATCGTCCACGACATGTTCTCCTTACCGTGCTGACGCGCCTTCCACTCGTTTAAATTCGTATATCTCTCTGCAGCCGAGATATTGCCATTCTGGTCGCAATCATACGAATCATCATCGCTGTCGAGATAGACATCATTGTCAATCAGGGGGTTCATCGACCACCTGCTCTCGTCAAGGTCCCAAGCCGTGAACCAATACTCAAAACCATCACTCATCTCGTCTCTATCTGTATCTGGATGATTGGGGTCGGTTATCACCAGCAGGACCTGCAGAATAGCGGTGGGTGGCTCACCTCCTTGCCACTTTTGAAAATCTCCATACACCAATACCTGTCGTCCTTCCTTGGTAATCAGCATATTGTGAACCCGCACCGGCGTATACTGTGGTTGATTCCATTCCGCGTCGGCACCCAAGAGTGGGGCATCGAAGGGATTAGAGCCGCCGTTATCGGGAATCTCGTAGGCGATAGATAATTCCAGAGCATCGATAATAGCATCATTATCACTGTCAAACTGCCCATCCCCTGCGACCAAGGGATTCAGCGTCCATACCTCTGCGCTTTCATTCCAAGTAGTGAACAGCATCTCGATACCGTCGAGAATTCCATCACCATCGGAATCAGGATTGTTCGGGTCGGCGGTACGGCCAGAAATGTTGATTTGCTCCTGAGTGATAAAACTACCAAAAGACTGGTCAGTGGTGATGCGAGTCCAACTATTGAGCAATTTAGCCTGCCCGACCAGGGTGACGAACCATTGCGGTGATGACTGGTTGCTATTGGACTCTGAGTACATTGGGTCGATGGCATTGTATTCTTCCCAATTGGTCATTCCATCCTCATCGGCATCCCCGCCCAGATCGGAATCATTGAGTGGATTGAGGGTCCAGCCATCGGCTAAGATATCCCAGCGGGCAAACCAGATCTCCCAGCCATCGGGCATGCCATCATTATCCGAATCCGAATTCACCGGGTTGGCTGAACCGGCGTCTAGGGTCCTACCCTCGACCGTCGCCCAGGTTGATGATACCGAGTCCTGACCAAAGGTACTCTCCGGCAGTCCCCACGAGTCAACATTGTTGAATAGACTAGTGGTCAGATTACCCGGCAAAGCCGTACCCATGGTGGCATTGGGAGAATACAATCCATCGCCGAGGTGATATTCCAACCAATTGAATAACTGTTCTTCCACCGCCAATACCCCGTCGTGATTAATGTCATAGCCATCACCGTCCGGATTCTTCATCCAGTCACTGCCGTTCAGTGGATTGATACCTGAGTTCACCACCTGCCAATCACGCAGGTAGCGCGCTTCCCAACCATCAGGGAGGGTATCGCCATCACTATCGGGGTTATTTGGGTCGGTTGCGACCCAATCCATTGCGTAAGAGGGTAATTCCCTATGCGATTCAGCCAATTCGCCAGCGCGCGCTAATTCAAGCGTCAATCCCCATTCATATTCATACAGATTCAGCAGACCATCGCCGTCTGCATCCCACATAGCATCCTCAGCCCGCAACGGATCCAGAGTCCAGTTATTGCCGCCGTTGAAAGACAGGCCAATCCATCGCCGGTGCTCTATTTCCCAGCCATCGGGCATGCCATCACCATCGCTATCCGGATTGGTGGGGTCGAGCGGCTGGTCATTGCCACCACTGTCGAGATAGGTGGAATTGGCTGCGGCGGACACCACATTCTGTTGGCAATCATAACTCATGTTAGGATAGTAATGACACCAGAGATTACTTTGGCCGAAATAGAATCCGAAAACTTCGGCGCCATCGGGAATCCCATCGCCGTCGGTGTCGATATTGCGGGGGTCGGTTGAATTCCAACCCTCTGGAGTTGTGGCAAGATAGCGAAATTCATCTAGATTAGTCCATAGTCTCTCAAGATAAGGGTCTTGGTCGACATCACGATTCAGGCCATCACCATCGACGTCGAGGTGGGCATCGTAAGGGTCGGTGGGGTCGAGCCCGTAGGAATGCTCCCAGCCATCGAGAATGCCATCGAAATCAGAATCGTTATTCCCAGGGTCGATTAACTCGATATTTGAAAATTGACCGGGGTCGAGACCGGCTATCACGTAATTGACATCATCGATATCAACCTCGACCATGGCTTGGATATGACCTGGTATTCTCTCTTGGGTCGAGGTCCCATATGCGGTAGCATAACTACCATAAATAGACCACATTCCCGCAGCACTACCGACAAATACCTCAGTGCTTGAAGGCATAATTGAATAGACATCATTGGCCGAATCCTCGGTGTTGTTCTCAGAATCTGAATATTCCAAATGATAACTGTGTTCTATCGTATCGGTCGATAAATCCAATTTGTGTACCCCTGAACCAGTAGCGATCCAAATGATGTGAGTTTGCTCACCGGGACCATCGGGATACAAGGATCGTACGTCGTATTCAAACGAATCACCACTCGGTTTGTTCCGTAATTCGGTGGTATTCCACTCATTGAAACGCCAAGCACAGGTGAAAGCTTCGCGCACTGTGATTGTCGGGCATATCAGCAAACCCTTATCGGTACCGATATACATCTGTGGCACCTGCGATTCAAAACGCACATGAGCCATGTCTTGAGGAGTTGCATTGAACTGGGAAAGCGGGGTTGAGAAATCACTTGAGGCATTTTGTACCGGTAGAACCAGTCCTCCAGAAGATGCAATTTCAATCACATATGCCACTCCATCTGGGCCTGCGGCGAGTATTTGGGTGGTCGCAGAATCGAGCGCCAGTTCCTCTAGTGCGGTGATTGGAGAGGAGTGGACGAAAGCCCAAGTTGTCGATGGAGTCAATTGGCCTTCAATATCTAAATCTGCGAGAATAATACCTTTATTGGTTGATATCAACATCACTTCACCACTCGGTATATCGAGCAGTATCATATCACTCAATACATATCCAGAAGGTAGATTGTGGTCTGAACTGCTCAACATATCCAACTCAATGATGCTGATGCCCAACCTCGTACCAGCATACAATTGTTCACCATCCTCGTCAGTAACCAGTGAAATGACATCGTGGTGCATGATTGAAACTGTATCATCACCTTGTGGAGAAGATGAATGGGGATACTCGTAAAGAGTCCCAGAAATTGATTCTACGCCTACCTGCTTCAGTCCGGCGCGCACATTGTTCCCACCATCGAGGTAGGTGAAATACTCCTGAATATTACTCAATTCTTCACCGATCATCAAATCGATAGGTGAGACCGACATGTCAGCGCTTTTTTCTCCGTTACGGTCGATATCCCACCCATCATCATCACTATCGAGAAGACGGTCACTACGATTGTGGGGGTTGAGTTGAAAGTAGATTTCCCAGCCATCTGGAATACCGTCTCCAGTTACCGGATAGGTATACTTCGATTCGATTCCAGAATCGAGATAATACCAATCGCTATCGCTATTTGTAGGGTCGGTCCCCAACCACATATCCTCGCCAAATTCAACCGAATAATTGGCTGCACACGCATCCCCCATGTTAGGCCATCGAAAACCGATAGAAGGCCAATGGGTCTGATTGGGCAGGTCGGGAGGCGAAAAGGTACACCTCAGTCCATCGAGTTCGGTGGTCCAATTCTGGTCGGCACCGAAATTGTATTCCTCGGCACTGGTAAGGTCCTCATGCAGTGCTATGATACCATCCCGGTCAATATCGAAGCCATCTCCATCCAAATCGAGATCGCCGTCACTGGAATTGAGTGGGTCGAAACCCTGACACGAGAATTGACCAGTCGATGAATCAAACGAACCAGACTGCTTTTGGCACATCGAAATCTCAAAACCATCGGGCATTCCGTCGCCGTCACTATCCGCTCTTCGGGGGTCGAGGTACTCACGCTGGCCGGTTAGTAGGTTGAGTTCGCCGGTCAGGCCGATACGCAGGGTGCTGAAGCATGCGGCATAGGAGTAAGGCCAGCAATATTCCTCACTCGCATTCATTCCATCTCGGTCTCGGTCGGATTCGGCATCGGATGAGATATTTCTATCGAGACCCTCGATATTGATTTCTCGCCCATCCACAGCAGTGGAGTTTAGCCAATCACTGAACAGATTCTCATGGACATCGGGAATTCCGTCGCCATCGGTATCGGTAACCGGCGGACCCTCTCCCTCGGTATCCCCGGGAAAAATGTTCTTTACCTCTGAAACCGCGGGCATCTGTGACATCAGCAACAGGCTACTGACCATAGCGATGGTTACGATAAGCGTCGTCTGCTTGCTTCGCACGGACTCACCCAGCACCCGAACCCTTTGGGTTCGTTTATATGGATGGTGGAGCGAAGTTCGGATATTGATTCAAGGCCGCAGGTTAGATTACCTGGAATTATCGCGAAATCTCAAGTGATAGCAGGGATTAGTTCAAGGGGTCTCGGTACTCGCCAATCCTCGTCACATGTCTCTTTCAATCACCCACCTAGGAACTGGCAGTAGAGGTAATGCAACCTTATTGGCTACCGATGCGAGCAAAGTACTCATCGATCAAGGGTTTTCCGGCAAAGAATTGCAACGACGCTTAAGGCAATTGGAAATCGATCCGACCGAGATTGATGGAATCGTCATTTCTCACCACCACGGCGACCACGGGGGTGGTGCGGCCATCGCCAATAAGCGCTGGGGGATTCCGCTTTTCTCCAACTTCAGAACCGCAACAGCACTGGGTTTGGACCTGGTTGGTGGAGTTACATTGTTCGAGGACTTGGAACGGTTGGAAATCGGTGCCGATATTTCCCTATTACCCATACCTGTGCCACACGATGGGGCTGATAACGTCGGGTTCATCGCCAGCAGGGGAACTGGGGAAAGAGCCGCAGTATTCACTGATTTAGGCTCGTGGACTGACGAGATAATCCAGCATTTGCGCGGCTGTTCACACATCTCCATAGAAGCAAATTACGACCATCGCAGACTGTGGGAGGGACCCTATACAAACTCCCTCAAAGAGCGGATTTCCAGCCGCGGTGGGCACCTGTCAAACCAGCAGACCGGGGAATTGTTGGGTAAGGTTGTCAACGAGCAGACGAAGAGCATCGTGCTCACCCACCTTTCGGAACAGAATAATCGTCCACACCTCGCAGAGAGCACGGTGCTGTATCACATCGATGAACTGTTTGAGGGAGATATCGCTATTTCGCTCCAGGATGGGCCGCTTTTCTCCCATTTCATTGGTCAGGCCGATACCGAGATGCTGACATCTGGATTATTGTGACAAATCCTAGACGCCTATGGCGTCTATATGAGAAGCCATATGAAGCCCATTCACCCTCCTATCGCCATGGACGGCGGGATTGTGAATGCTCATCCTCGCCGTGGTGCCGTCACAGAAGATGAAAACGGTGTCTCTGAAATCATCGGGGTGGTGATGCTGCTGGCGATGGTGGTGAGCATTCTCGCTATCGTTATGGTCGCTCTCAAACCATATGTTGATGACTTTGACGACAATAAGAACTGGTCTTCAGCACGGGTGCTCAGTGAGCAGATCCAGTCTCGTATCGACGTGGTTGGTTCAGCGCCGAATGGCTCCGGGGTAGCATTCACCCTGCCGTTGGTCACGAGTACACTCCGCTCGCTCGATATGGTAGAGACATGGACTATTCAAGCCGATTTATTCGGACTCGACCGAGTCGAGGTCAATATAGTCAATGCGACCGCATTTGAGATTTCCAGTCAAAATGAGACCATTTCTTCGGTCGAGGTTTCGAACGATGGAATTCTGCGCACTTACAATGTCACGAGCATTGGCTCTGCCCACTCTTTTGATGGCGAACAGAACTTCGGTCGCGAGTTGATAATAGATGTTAAGAACGCAGATGGTAAATCGATACATCGTCTGGTGCGATTGCAATTATCTGGTTTGCAGATGAATACCGATTTGAATATCGGGGTCCATAATACTGCAATCATCAATCATGGAAGGATGAGCCGGATGCCGAATAACGCGTGGAATATCGAGAAATTCCCGCCCCTTAATGTCGAAGAAACATTCTCGGGCCAACGTCGGGTTACGCTGATGCTGAGCGATGTTCAAACCACCGCTTCCCTACCGTCGGGAAAAAGTTCGACCTTGGAAATAATCTCACGTGGCCCTCTCACATTATTCGACGATGAAGCCCGCAACTTGAGATTCTCCGTAGATAACCAATTGCACAGCAATATCAATCCTCAATTCACCGAACTATGGACTGGTGACCATCTGGTTCATCAGGCCACCGGCGATACTTCAGCCTACTTCGGATTCGCCCCTTGGGGGAGAAGTTCAGGGGTAGATGGAATCGGATTATTTCCCCGCGATGAGGCCATCCTGTTAGAAATTGGCCTACTAAGGGTGGAGGTGAGTTGATGCTTGAGAACGCTGACCTGCGCCGTGATGAAGAAGGGGTTTCAGCGGCTGTGGCCACAGTCCTCCTGTTTGGGGGGGTACTATCACTCATAGGGATGCTGCTGTTCACGATGCTGCCGGTGATTCAGGAACTGGAAGGCTCGGTCGAGCGCAATGGAATGATTACCCAGATGAATGGTTATGCCATACAGACGGTCAGGCTGGCAGAAACAGGAATGCCGGGTGATAGCGTGAGCATCGACCTCGAACCACTGGAGGGTCAATTGGCATGGGACTACATGCGAGGTGGTAGTTGGATTTCCGCGACCTGGAGCGAAGGACAGAGCCTGCGGCTGAGAAATGCCTTGAATCTGGATGCTGAAGTTGAGTTCAGGTACCCTCATGGAGAGGTCGGGAGTATTTGCTGGGATGATCTGCGTCTCGGCCCACAACGACTTCACCATACTCGCCTACCGGATATTTCCGGCACTGTTCTGGTCGTACCCAAGGTTGGTATCACTGAGGACTTGATACCGATAGAATTGAAACTTCGTCAAGGTAGTTCATCCGCCTCAGGCAAAATCTCAGGGACTTCAATCTGGTCTGTCGACCTGCCGCTCGAGGGCATGGAAGGGGAATCATGGTTGTCCGCAAATACCGCGGTTGATGTTTACCTCTGGCGCGGAAAAGGCGGCGCCACCGAAGCACCACCAGCGATTGCCGAACCGGAAACCGGGAGGGGAAGGTCTTGGACGGTTCCACTGGGAATCGGCACGACTACCTTGTATTTGACCAGCCTTGAGACAATGCGCATCGATTGGCGCGGTGCTGGTAATTCCAGTTCCGAGATCGCCATCGCCGGCGGTGGATTCTACGCCGAAGGAGCGGTATGGACGAAAAGTTTCACGGTTGCTTCACCCACCGCGCTGAGCCTATCCAGTAGTGCCGATGCCCGCCTGTTGATTGTAGGGGGTGACGGCGGAAGTGGTGATGCCCCCTGGCCAGCTACCACAGGGGCATTGATCGGCAGCGAATTCCTCCCACCCGCTGGATTAGGTACTTTACTACTGGATAATCCGAGGCCGGAAGCGGTTGTGATTCGCTATCTAGGAGGTGCCCTGACGATTTCTGCAAACGATATTCTACGTATAGATTGGCCACCTGCCGGCGCACTAGGGGCGCCGATATTGCGCTCTGATTCAGCGATTCAACTCCATTGGATGCCACGAAACGATGATACAGGACTGGATAGGAGTGGGAGTTTGGCGATACATGCCGCTTCCGATACCGGTAGAATCAGTGGACAATATTTCAACTTCTCAACCCCGAGGATAGCCACCAGCGTTGACAATACTGAAGTGACCCTACAGGTAGCGGGGGTTGAATCACAATGGAATCTTACAACATGGAACGTTTCCGGTGGCAATACTCATGCTGAGAATGCCGCAGTGATCGCACCCAATAATACCGAGATTTTCCGCCTAGAGGTGATTTCGGGCAATTCGCTACGGGCTATTGTAACGGTAGGTGATGATGGTTTGGCATTTTTCCCCCATGATGGCGCCCAGCGCTGTTTATTCATCGGAATGCAGGCATCGGGTTGGATCACCACTCAATTGCCGTGGTCAAACGTTGCTGACCATGGTGCTGGGGGAATCGAAGAAGCTTGGAGGAGTGGCTTGCACCCATCGAGTATGGTGCTCAGTGTCTATGGCTCCGATTCAGAGCAGCCACATTCAGCCCGGGCAACCGCTTGGGCTTTTCACATGCCAAGTCTATTCTATTCTTTCAAAAGCAGCATCACTGGGATGGAGACCTCGACACGAGGTGGGGCGGTGCTGACCAATCATCCCGAAATGCAGGCCTCAGCAATTCGCTCTCCGTCCGATCGCTCTGGGCCAGGCCCTCGATTCGCGACCACGGTTCCATTGACATTCCCAATTGGCGACTCGGTGTCGGGAAGTGCGGATGTTGAGGTTGATTTGACCCTTATTCTACGCCATCAACTAGCTTCATCGATAGCAGACGAAGTGCGACGCGGTTGGGACGGACCTTATGGAATCGCCATCGCCGGACGAGCGAGCGCGGATTTGTCCTATTCTACCGACTGGACTACATTCCCCCAACAATTACAGTCACTGAACGACTACAAGGGATGGGTTCCCGACCCCACTACCGATAGTTCTGAAACAGTATACCACACTCAAGGTGAGCCAATTCAATTCACCTTACAGGTAAGTGTACTATACCATCTGGCACAGGAGGATCTATCGTGATTCCCGGTATCTTGAGGCGTGACGAAAGTGCGGCTGCCACAGAATTGGGCTATATATTCACCTTCATGCTCGGGGTGGTATTACTGGGGATGTTCTCAATCTGGGCCTGGGATATTGAAACCGCCACCCGTGAGAGGTGGAATGAGGAGGCATTGCAGGACAATATGGACCGGCTCGCTTCGGCAATCGAGAGGGCCGACCGTGCCAGTCGTTCGGCAGATAACTGCTCATATGCCGAAGCGGTTCACCTGACCGCGTTTGAAGCCTCAAAAGCCTCGCTTACCATCAGTCTTGGAGAACGAGATTTAGTGTTGCATGATTCAGCCGATATCTATGACCGCTCAGTGCAACTATCCGGGTCTGGGCTTTCCACCCACCAAGGTGAAATCGACCTGCAAGGTGTGGATACAATTTGGGCCATACACAGCGATGGGGTTACTAAAATCACCACCATCCACCCTGATTGGTAATTAGCAACGTCTTCTCGACTTAGTTGCAGGATAATTTATCAGACAGGCTGGAGATCTCCACTGCGCTTGGGTATGAATATCCCTCAATTTCCTGCTTTGAGAGAATCCAATAATCAGGCTGGCTCAATGTCCCATGATTGATTGGTGCACCAGTAACTGCACATCGCGCATGCGCGATTTAGCGCCCAACTCTCGGAAAACCGTCAACGCTCTTTGGAGGTACTCCATACGTCTTTGTCGGTCAGGCGCAGTACCTCCCAGACGGGACAATAATTCTCCGATTTGCATTCTCAAATCGTTTGCTTCGGCGATAATAAGACCCTCTCGGTATTGCTCCAGTGCTTCCTCGGTGCGACCCGAATCGACCAAGACCTCGCCGAGAAGTAATGTGGTTTCCACCAGCGCCAGTGGGTCTCCGGCTTCACCCATCAACTCCAGTGCCTCGGAATAGTGGTGAAGTGCCAAGTCAGCATCGTTCACCTTTGCATAATAGCGACCTAATACCGCCCGGGCCCTGGCGTGGAGTGATGAATCCCCCAATGAATCCGTCTCTTCATGGGCCTTGAAAGCATGTTCCCGTGACAATTCGACCTCGCCAAGGTCGAGATAAGCCCGGGCGAGATTGATTCTTGCCTTACACATCTCGTACCCTTCGCCATCGATGATTATTGATTCTACATTCGAATATGCCTCCATCGCCTTGGCTCTATCGCCACGACGGCGATACAGGTAGCCTAGGTTATGATAGGTGCGCGCAGCCCAAATCGGGTCACCCGATTTGATGAATATATCCAAAGCCTGGTGATGCATGGATAAAGCATCATCATTATTGCCGCGCTTGAAGTGAATGTCGGCCATGCTGCTGAGAATCTGAGCTTCGACTAAGGTGTCACCTCCCATTTTCGCATATTTGAGTGCCTCGGAAAATGTCTCCTCAGCTTCATCGAACAGGCCACGGAGAATCTGAATGTCACCGGAAATCTGTAGCGTCGGAGCAGACAGTGTCGCATCCACATCCGACAATTCAAGTTGCTCAATCAAATTGAGCAATTCCAGATGACCACCGTTGACCAGACTGGGGCCGGCAATCTTGATCTGTTCCGCCGCATCCTCACTATGCTGCGCTTTTATCAAATGGTGAATCAATTCCAAATCTCGTTCCGGACATTGCTTCTGTGCACGGTACCAGACGGCCGAATTCTGGTGTAGTGAAATCGCAGTTTGCTCATCGATGCTCTGCAACAGAAATTCGCGAATCAGGTCGTGAACATCATAGGTATCGCCATCGGCATTGCGAGCAAGCCCCTGTTCGACCAGTGAATCAAGTTCATCGGTATTCAATTCCTGAACCGCCAAGGCATCGAGTGGAACCGATTCTCGAAATACCGAGAGGGCCCCCAGTACTCGCTTCTGTTCTGCAGATAATTTATTGAAAATCTCAACCGACATATAGTTCTCAAGGGTTTCGTGAAACGCAGTTGCCGGAGCCCCTCTGTTAATCAATTCCAAGACCAGAGGATGGCCCCTGGATAGGTGGTAGATATACTGGAATTGCCCCTCATCCATCTCGCCAAAGGCTGGCAATAGACTGCGTGATGCACCTTGGTCAAGTCCGGTCAATTCCATCGGAATTGAGACAATCTTTCCCTCGGCATCGTTAGTAGGGATAGATTCTCGATATGAACGACTGAAGATCACCAATCCCACCTGTTCCTCAATATCCATTATTGAAAGTGCCAATGCCTGTAAGGTTTGGTGCAGAGCCTTATCACTGACCTTGTGGAAGTCATCAACCACCATCAGACAAGGATATTTGGCGATGGCATCGGTAATCAGTCGAACCGACTCGGAAGGTCGCGGAACCGGTGTTGCGGCAAGGTAATCCGCCAACACGGTATCGCCGATATTGGTTAACCAGTCAGCAATCGACTCAAGGAATGAGCGTTGACCCTCCCAGTCTTGGCAGCGGTGATAGAATAGATTCCGTCGATGCATGAAACGTTCGATCAACTTTCCTGCAAGGGTTGTTTTTCCAATTCCGGCAATCCCCGGCACGAGTAAGGTGGTAGGTCTGGCCTCAAGTAATTGCACCATATTCTCAAGTTCTACTTCGCGCCCATAGAAATACCTTGAGCGCGGTAAATCCTCCAGTGAGGTCACCAATTGCTTCTCGACATGTTTCGATAAATCACGCTCGATAACATCTTCAGAAAGGTCCCTGGCATCTAGCACCCCATTGTCATCGACGTAGCGAATCACATCGACGATACGCATCGTGAACGGCAGCACTTGATGAACCTCACCCAAGGTAGTAGATGTGGTATCTCCAGAAGAGAGAATCACCCTAAATGAGTAATCCTGCAACCGGCCCCAGGTTTCTTCTGCCACCTGAAGTCCGCCATCGGTCAGGAAATACGCCTTGCGTTTTCGTGAAACCCCCACCACATGTGCCTGCCGCTCAATCAGCAAACCATCGTCTTTGAGAGTGGCGATTGCCCTCGGGACATTAGAGCGGGCGATGGCAACGGCGTTGGCAATCCCCATCTGGGAAAGCGAAAAAGGCACTTCGACCGCACTAGAATAATCGGCATAGTCACGTAAGTGCAGAAGAATCCTCTCCTGCACTCCTGGTTTAGGTATAGCCATGGTTTCCACCCCCTATTATTCTTCAACCTTTTAGTCTAATTTGCCTATTGGCTAGGTGTTTGATAATTCGGGTCTGGTGCCCATTGCTGGGTAGCGGGATCCCACAGCCAACCCGGATATTCGGGGTCGGCCACAGGCTGAGGTGCTGGAGCGGTCTGTGCAGCTGTCGCCACGGCACTTTGAACGACCTCGGCCTCGATTCTATCCTTGGCCCACGCGTAGGGGTCGACTGGAGCCACTGCTTCTTCGCTATATTTCTGCTCTTCAGAATCCTCTTCGTCTTCAAATTCGACAAAGAAGAAGGCAAATAATCCAAGTAATAGCGCTAAGATGACAATTCCACCGATGGTATAGAGAACCATTCCACTGGATTCTTCGATAAACTCACCAGATTGGAGGGTTACAGGAATCTCTGATGCGCCATATTTGAAGTAAACATCGGTCAGACCACTGCCCGACAGTTGTCCCTCGCTAACCTCCATCTTCCAATATCCGTCACTACCCGCGGTTGAGCGATTGATTTCACGACCGCCGTCGGTGAGACGCAAGTATACTACTTCACCAGGGCGCGCCCGGCCGGTGAAAATCGCCGGATTGTCTTCGGTTATCGGGTCATTCCACTCGCCATCGCTGCGCTCGGCGATGAAGTCAAGATAGGAAACCCAGAAATTCATCAGCAATGATTCGATTTCACTACCGTTTGCATCGGTTACGCGGAACTGGACATTCTCTAGCGACAGGTCGGCGTTGGCACCGAGTAAATCCATCGCATCGAGCGGATTATAGGTAAATACACCTTGGGTATTCGGCACCAATAAGGATTTGCAATCATCCTCGGTTATCATTTGCACCTGAGATAGGTCACACTGAATATTCAACACCTCAAAACTATACCAGTGCAAATCACCATCGTCATCGGAGAAGTAGTCGAACATATTGACCTCGGCCTTTGAGCAAGGGTTTTCCGCCCTCGAATCGCGATCGCAGAATAGGGTTATATCTTCCCTCCAAGCTGAGCCATTGAATTCGGGCCTTATGTTCTCAGCCTTGTTATCGATTATGAAAGTCATGTTCGATGGTAATGACCAATCATACCCATCATAGGCGCGAACAGAAATCTTGTATTGGAAATCGTGGGTCAGGGTTGTTGTATCCCAAGTGACATTCCACAACTGATAATTCCCTACTTTAGTGAAGGTCGTAATCCGGTCGGGGGCGTTGGTCAAATACTGCCCGGTTTGCAAATCCTCGACCAAAATTTCAATCTTGGTGACCTGCCCATCAGTATCCCGGGCCGAGCCCTCGATGAGAGTATCGGTACTAGCCTTGAGGCGACCCGACGAATCGGGTAGCGGTGAGCTCAATTCAATCGAAGGTCTGTCATTATCATTGTCGATATTCAAAACAATCTCCCGATACACACATTCATCATAGGTGATGCGGCAGAAGTTAGAATCACTGGCCCATATCTTGAAACTGTATTCACCCGAAACCTTGCCCTCAGTGCTCCATTCATAAGTCCACGCAGCTCCGCCGGTAGTCAATGTTGTCACAGCATACCCCGGGCCGGAAATCTCGAGGTGAACAGCACCATTCTCACGCACGTCTTCAGCGCCGTTTCCATAAGGGTCTACGACCCTGCCACTAAACACGATCACCGACGTCTCAAAGGTAGAATGATTAGCGGGAGTATCGACATATAATGTCGGTGCAACAGTATTCAATTGGAAGATGCGGGTCATAACCGGACTGTAATCGAGTCCGTCATAAGCGCGGAATTCAAAGGTATAGTCATCTTCTGCCTGCTGCGCCATATCCCATTCAAAATACCAGGTTTTCCATGGGTGGTTGGTCTTGTTGATGATACCGCCAGAACCACTTGTGTCGACCGCGATATAAGCATTATCCCAATCTGTTACCGATGGAGGTTTTACCTGTATTTCATCAACTTGTCCAAATTGTTTGATATTGGCATCGTAGTCGCTGAAATAAGGACCAGCAGCACCATCCCACGACTCTCCGGTAATGGTAATTATCCGCTTGAAGGTCGATTCATTCTCTTGGTGAACCTTGACACTTGGTGCCATATTTGTCAAAGTCACAACAGTATCAAGTTGGCCTGATACCGTCATGTCAAAACTAGCACTACCCTTGCCAACCCGATAAGCGGTCACCGAGTAATGTGATAACTCACGCGAATTACCCGAGTAGCAATCCGGGTCATCAGCATCAAAGACCGCATCGCCATCGTTATCGAGACCGTCATTGCAGGAATCCTCACCCGCATCGATGGCAAAGTGATTCCAATTAGTATCAATGTGGAAGTTACTGGCGAGCGAAAACCACGGCGTGTAGCCCCAGATATCGGTAGTCATGTTGTAGACCTCTCGCCCGGTCGACTTATCCTGGACAATAACATCTGCATTAGGTACATGAACGCCATTGGCCATGGTTCTCATACGCACCAACTCAGCGCGTTGAATCTGCACCCCCCATGCGGTATTCTGGTTCTGGATATGTGCCTTTGATAAATCAAAATTAGTCAGATTTGCATATTGGAAAACAGAGGCATTATTGGTGATATACATTTGCACCGGCATATTGCGAGGTGGCATCAACTTGGAGTTCGATAACTTGATACATTCTTCGGCCACCCATGGACACTCAGCGCCCAACCAACCTAGGTTGACCGGATAGAGTTCGCCCGATGTGGGGTCTGGGTCAGGCATGTATTCGGATTGCACCGTGATGCTTGATTCGGTCACATTGTAGACCTGACTGGCGCCGCTCCAGGTATTCTCTGAAAAATACCCGAGAGTGGCATATTTATTGCCGTAATTATCGTCCATGACCGTTGCCCGAACGGCGAAATCACCGACTTCCATATTGTTGCGATTGACATTGATAATCGCCCCGGTAGCGCGGATTCCGTCGCCATTATTTGTGGTAACGGTATTGTCATTGATGGTCGCACTGGACATGAAGATGTGAATGGCTGGGCAGTCGAAGTCGCCTCCGTACATCTTATCGCTGTTACAAGTACCTTGGTTTCCTTGAATAGTATTGTTGACAATGTATGCTCTCCCCTTAGTCGGGGTCGGCACCGACCAACCAGTGTCCTGATAATGATATTCACCGATCAGAATCGCTTCTTTGGTGGTATTGAAGATTGAGTTATTCTCGAGTGTGATATCAAAGGAATCGCCGTAGACCCAAACACCATTCCAACCAGCAATAGGCCCGATTACGTTATTCTTCGCATATAGAGTCGCCCCACGAACACCGATTCCAGAACCTTCTGCGGCACCACTGATGGTGTTATCGTTGAATTTCACTCTGGCACCGTCATAGGCGGTCATGCCGGCACCATCTGCCGTGGTGATGGAGTTATTGGTGACTGTCAACCAGTGATTAATTGAACCAGTTGATTTGTAGCCGTTAGTGTCAATTCCATTGCATTGGATATCGATGGTAGAGCCCGTTACTGATCCAGACGACATCGATAGGAACATTCCATATGCATTATTGGAGATTGACAAGGTCTGCAAGTCGATATAAGAATCCTCAGCGAACAGTACTGAGCGACCGCCACTCTGGCTGGTACAGTCGTCGGCATTGGAACCGGTAAAGGATGAATCCCGAATGGTGAAGGTCGACAGAATCCCGGTTCCAGTTCCATAGGCACGGATAGCCGAAGCATCCCAGCCCTCACCATCGGTTCCAACCACGAAGGTGCTATCGGTGAGAGTCGGGGCTGCCAGATTGACAGCGATGATATTCGAGGTGTTGATGTCAGAGAATTTCAAGTGATCGGCAGAGACACTCGCACCATCGAAAATCAGTGCCCCCAATGATGGATTACCACTGCCACCAATGGCGATTGGATAGCCATATGCATTATCAAATTCGACATAGGATAATACTGTCTTCGAGGTATCGACGGTATTGCGTAACACCAACCCCTCACCACATTTTGCATCACTGTTGAAACCACAGCGCCCCGTAGCTGATGCATTGGCCGGATTTCCCCAGACAAACCGAACAGGACTACCGGTGCTGGCTTGTGTCGCCCCGCACAAGGATGAGCCAGCACAAAGAGCACCCTCGACCTCGATGAAGGTACCATTTGGAATCTGGATTGTCGTACCGGCGTTGATAATCAGAGTCGCCCCCCCCGCAACCTTCACATCGCCGGACAGGGAATGAGTCCCAGTCCAAGTTTCGGTGCCGGTTATTTCACCTGCAGAGGTTTCGTTCTGCGCCATCGCACTCGGCGCGGCCGGTATCAGTACCACCAAGGTGCTCAGAATCATCAGCATCACTAAACTCAGACTTTTTGCGGTTCGCATATATTTCCCTAAGCGGCCTGACCTAGGCCAAGAATATAAGCATGCGCTGTACCGGATAAGATTGATAATATCTCATTAGTTTAACAATATCAATAATAATATCATATAATAATAATAATATCATATTAATAATGCTTAGTGGGCAATTATATGGTGCCCAGTAAGGCATTTTTCAACCATAATCACTAGTCACAAGGGAGAGTTGCAGATATTTCCGCAAGCCATGCCGATGAGTCCAATGCCCCATATCCAGCGCCATCATCATGTGGCATTACCTGCCCGATGAGATGAGCAGATGAATTCACCAAAGCATCCTTCACCAATTCGATGCAACTTGAGCCGGATGATTGTGAGGGTAGCAATTCATTATGCTGTTCAAGGATTAACGCCAAGGCACCGGTGACGAATACTGTCGCGTCGCTGGTCCCAGAACTTCGGAAATACGTATTATCCCGGCCAGTGGATATTATCTCAACTCCTGGTGCGACCACTTCCGGTTTCTCATTCGGACTGAGGCGCAGGCCAGAATCCAATTGCTGATTGCCCTGTGATGACGCGTTCCATAGCCGACCATCCTCATTCACGGCACCGACAGCTATAGCCAATGGTACATTTGCCGGGGTGGCAACATATCCATCATCATCGCTACCACCATCATTACCGGCGGCGGCGATGACGTAAGTCCCGGCTGCCAATGCTCTCTCTACTGCCGAATAGGTGCTTTTCCCGCCGGACATTGCATCACCACCCAGGGAAAGGGAAATAATGTCGGCGTCTTGCTCTTGCCAACACCAGTCAATGGCCGCGGCAACGGTTTCCTCATCACCGGAGTTTTCGCCATCGGTATCCGATTGCAATGCTGCGGCTACCGACAAAGTAACATTCGGTGCAGCACCTGAAATGTGTCCATCTGCAACTAGAATCCCTACCATCATCGTCCCATGATTGCTATCGCCATAATCAACTGCCGTCATCGAAGTACCAACGAAGTCTTTGAAATGAATCTGCACCGTTTGCAGGTCTGGGTGTGAGATATCGACACCGGTGTCGACAATACATACGTTGACACCTTGTCCGCTGAGGTTACTGTTCTGCAACTCGCGAATCCCACTATCTTCCCAGGCCCACTCGGAATCAGGATATGTTAACTTGGTAATAGGTTGTTGATAATCCAAAAGCAGGAACAGAGCGATGAAGATGGCCAATACCACCCATACTCCGATGGTGCGATTCTGCCGGCCGCGTGGCGCCTGTGTTAGCGGTGGTTTATGCGGCTCCCAACCTATTACCTTTGAGCGAAAATCTTCTTGCCACCCGGAAATCGAGGGGTCGACGGCAGAGAGAATCCTGTGGTCACTGGGCTCGGGGAGATACCCGATTCCATCCAACTCCTCGGGAATCCCTTTTCCTGCCATGTCTTCACCGATCCACAAGCCGCAGATGGTCACAGACTAAAGTGAGGTCGCAACTCAGAAACGAGCCCCGGTTCCACGCTTTCGCCAGTTGTTGAATACCGCGAGTGCGATTAAGGCAATAATTCCTGCGAGTATCCATGTCAGAGCATCGCTCGGTTCATCGGCCGGACGACTGACGATTTTGATAGATTGTGTCAAGTCTGCCGGGGTGCGCTCCAAGGGAGTATCTCCTGCATCGATATGAGCGACGAATAATTCAGGCCCGGCATCTGCATCGGTAAGGTCCATCGAGATGACGAATTCCTTGGTTGTACCAGCCGGAACCGCCATCATGAAGGAATTACTCACATCACTATACGTCGTGCTGAGAGTAACTGAAACCGCATTGGCATCCAGCAATCCGTCGTTGCGAACTGTGACCAAGAAGGTATTATCCTCGCCGAAGTACGGCGCATCGCTTCGGGTGAAAATACGCTCGATAACCAAGTCTGCCTTGGCCAATAGAATGTCGACAACATGGGTCACCGAAGTGATACCATCCTCACTGGTGAAGGTCAAGGTCAGTGGCCAAGTACCAGAAGTGGCATTCTCGGGAGCATGGATTACAAAGGTTTGTGTTCGAGTAGAGTTCTTAGTCAGAGTAACGGTAACACTCTCAGGGGATACATCCCACCCATCCGGTAATTGTGAATCATCTACAGTAATCACCATGCTGTCATCACCATTGCCGATATTCTTCAGGGTGATTTCCATAGTTCCCTCGCCGCCAGCTCCTGCACCAGCGGACTCGGCCGGGTCGATTAACTCGATTCCGAAGGTCTGAGGCATCGTGACCTCAACACTAACCTCGGAGACCGAACCACCTTCCGCTTCAAGACGTAGATTCACGCGATGTCCGGAATCAGATATCTGAATCGAGGTGCCGTTGGGCGCTTGAACACGTATCGTTATCTTCTGCGATAGGCTGGCATTTGCATCGACATCTCCGATTCCCAATTCTAGGTCAGATGAATCTGTCCATATTCCTGTTTCGTTGAGGATTTCTACTATCCAAGAACCTGTATCAGGTGAATTTGAGGACATCATCGGAGATGCGTAGAAGTAATCATTCGCCTCGTTTCCTGAATAAGTGACATCCACCTCGATGGTAATGGCGGAATACTCGGCTCCTACTACATCCACCCACGTACCATTGAGATGCATCAAATCATCATCTTCGTATGTAGCACCGATGACCGAAATTACTTCAAAAGATACGCTGTGTTCCACTCGGCGTTGGGACTGAATTGAAACTGGTGATTCTGCCTGAGAACCCACTTGGGAAGAGATTCCACCACTATAATTCATGGTGCGATTTCTCTGAGTGGTACTAAATTCAGTTGAGAAAGAAACTGTTCCGGATGGTAACAGAATATCCAACTCACCATCTTCACCAACCGGCAATTCCCATTTAGTATTTGGATTCAACTCGAGAATGATGAGAACCGGCGCGTCGATGATGCTTGCACCCGGTGATTCACTATCGCCTAAATTGTGCTCACCTAAGTTGAAATCGAGCCAACTTGAAGTCATATTGATGACTCCGCCATCACGCATTTCCATATCGAGACTGCCACCGGTAGCTACGCCTGCATCGATGTGAGAAATTGCCACATCGAATTCACTGGCCGCAGCATTTTGCAGTTGTGCCCAAACCACCCAATTGCCGGGGGTTACTTCAGCACTCCATTCCAGAGTTGTTCCATTCAAGGTGATGTTGGCTTGAAGCGCGACGCGGTCCAAACCAGCTTTCGGATACAACCATACCTGAGTGCGATTGAGCACCTCAACATCATCGAATAGATGGGTGATATTGCCGCTGATAGATACCTGCCCGGCAGTCATCATGATATCGCGACTGACATGGGATTCATTTACCTCATAACCATTTACCGATTCATTACCATACCACTCGGCAGCGAATCCTTCCTTGTATATAGTTACATTATAGAGGTCTTTGACCGGTACGAAGAGTTTCCAAACCCCACCATTTTCAGTTTGGACTGTGACGTTGACATCGGTGCTATTGCCTAATATTGTGACATTCACGTCTTCGATGCCCTCGTCTAATCCTGGCAACTCATCACCGTTGAGGTCCCAGTACACCTTGCCGCCGATCTCGACCCAAGTTTGTGCACTAACCTCCAAAGTGACATTAGCGCCGGGCTGTAGGAAATCACGGGTCAGGTTATACTCGCCTTCCTCGACCGTCCACCGGGTCTGCACGCGGGTGTTGTTGAGATACAAAGTCCAATTTCCGGGCATTATTGAATCACGGAAATAACCCGTTTCATTGGTGGCGCCAAGGCTGACATTGCCGAGGCCGTCCAAACTTACTGCAGTCAAAACGAAACCGTCGGACATCTCGCCGCTAGAATCATTGAATTGGATATCAATCCAGGTCGAAGCGATGGTCTTCCAAGTCATTCCGCGGCGGGTCTCAGTTGCGTTTACCACCAGAGTAGAGCGCAATTCCTGTTGGAAACCATCGATTTCCGTGGGCGGTACCACCACAGAATAATTACCCATCGGCACGTATGCTGCTATCGTGCCGTTTTCATCGGAAACCAATAATTCGTAATTTTCGCCATCCAGGTCGTAGAGCCAGACGGTTGAGTTATCGATGATACCATTACTGACATTGCGCAGGGTCGCCTCGACCAACCAACTAGCCTCTAGGGTGACTGGTACCGCGTCAGCAGATGGTTCAAGGCCTACTCCTACCGACAGCGCCGGTTGGGTATTCTTGGTTTGGTGGTCACTGGCATTATTGCGCGGGTCCTGTTCATCGAATTGTACATCGTAGACGCCGAGGCGTAATTCCACAGTCAGGTTTCCTGTAGCTGAATAATTGTCTGAGGTGATGTTAATCTGGTATCCATGGTTATCCATTAGGGGGATGAAGCGCATATCAACATTTATCGGAGTTCCATTCTCCCAGGTCGAGTCTTTGCCAGTGTCCAAGAATACTTCAAAATTCACTGACATCAATCCCGGCTGACCAATCAATTGCCACTCAGCTCCACCCGAGCCATTCAGTTCGACTTCCATCTCAGAAACATTGATGTCTGTATTTAGTGCGGAAAGCGTATAAATACCATCTGGCAACTTGAACGCGAAACGGCCTTCTTTGTCGATTTCAGTGAACCAACTGACATTATCCTCATCCATTGCTTGGATTTCCACTTGTTCCCAGCCTGTCAGTCCTTCAGCATATGTCGAAACGTTATCGTAAATATATAGCCACCCGATACCAGTGCTAGCGAGTTCAAAGGTCAAATTCAATGCCTCCATACCGTCGCTCACATTGATGTGGACTCCGGCTGCGGATTGATTGGTAACCGAGAATGCCGTGACACTGAATTCGATTCCTTCGGGCAGAGATACCTCGAACATTCCACTGCTGTTTGTAACATCGGTAACAATGATGTTTCCAGAACGGAATTGCACGCCGATTCCGCTTGCTGGCAAGTGATTAACGGGTAGATTCTCACCTTCAGGTGACTGTTCCCCGAAGACTTCGGGCATCATCACAACCCCGGTCACATTGACACTCTTCTTGTAGAACCACTGCAATGAGAGGTCATCTGTGAGCAATTTAAATTCGTCGTAAAGGATGTAAACATCGTCAGAAATATCTGTACCAATCCACATTCCCATCGGCAATTCTACCAAAATATCACCGGTTTCGTTAGATGTAGCATTAACTACAAAGCTTTGAAAATCCGAGTTGATAAAGGAAACAGTGCGGTTGCTATTATCCCACAACTCATGTTGCCCAGTAGTCGAATTAAATATTGAATCAGCGAGATGAATCCTCACATCTTGATGTACTGGGATGGCGAAATCAATACTCAGGTTACTCGGGTCATCCATAACGAACAGAGTTCCATTGAATTCGTAGAAACTGTCATTGTCCAAATCGAAACGGTAGTAATAATCTCCTGGTGGCAGTGGACCAACCTCGAAATAACCGGTTTCATTGGTGGTGATCAGTATCACATCTTCGTCAGCCAGACCAAGGTCTTGCAATTCAAAGGTGAAATTGGCAAGAACATTACCTTCACTATCTAGCATCGTGTCATTGAAGAAAGAGCCTGGGATTGTCATTTCCACGCCGTAAGAAGCTGAAATGCCAATATCCACCGGGTCGGGTAGCAGAACCTCACGCCCACTATCCAATTGTGCAATCATATTGTAGCGACCCGGCATCAGACCTGTGACATAGAATGAACCGGGCTCAACCATGGGTCCCGAGAAAGTACCTATCCCGATGAATAATCCGGTACCATTGATGGTGCCTGTGCCGACAAATCTACCCGCACCCTCAAATGTCGCTCCCGACATCAAACGGGTGAACTGAACATCGCCCTGGGCTGTGAATCGACCTTGTGCGGCAACTTCTCCGTTGACCATATACTTAGTTACCGAGCCATCTGAAGACATCAGACATACCGTTTCATTCTCGGGCATACTGGCATTATCCAAGTCGCTGGCGTTGGTACAATCAGCGACATCGGTGGCATTTATCCACACCGCATCAATCATTCCACCACCGCTCCAAGTACCATTGCTGGTGTAGGATTGACGGTCGCTCAGGGTACGGGTATAGTTTCCGCTGAAATTGTAAACCGTCGCTGCGCCCTCACTGGTGAACTCCCCGGTTTCGGTGAAGGTGACTTCCCCTTCACCCTGAACAATTCTCTCAATATCGGTAGTGAATGTGCCGCCTGTCGTAGTTACTGTTACGTTGTCGGTAAGGCTCCAGATACCTCGCAAGATGAAATCGGTGTCGACCAGAGCATCGCCTTCAAAACTTTCGTGCCCGGTCCACGAGATACTACCACTGATGCCGGAAGACTCAATTTCGATAATCACATCATCTGCATACCTATCTCCGGAGTGGCCTTCCTCGCCGGTGATGTTCAAGTGGACTTCGCTCAACCAGGTCATATTGGACACGCGGCCCAATAATCCAGTCAATTGGTTGGTGTCACGATCGTCATTGTAAGTAGTGGTCAAGTCCTGAAGTTTTTCACCGAGTTCTCCTGCCTTGATGTCATCCTGGTCGACAACTGGATTGTTCTCGCCTATATATGCGCTGAAACGCATATGGCCGGCAGGAACCACTGTACACCAATTTCCAGAATCATCGACATCGGTTGAGGCCAATGGTATCCAATAGGTGTTATTATCCATGTCCTTGGCATCGTCACCGCTGAAAGCATCTCGCTCGACGAGAACTCGGACGCCGGTCATTCCTAGGCCATCATCGGACATCTGGACGCGGCCACAAACCTCGGTCCCGGTATAGTACTTCAGCACCTTGACCAAGGTATTGGCAACACCCACTCCTCGTATATCGACAAACTGGTTCGGGAAATCCACATGATCAGGGGCTCCTGCACCATACCAATTGGCGATGACAAAGTGATTCATCATCGCCGCTGGCATAGTTGGTGCTGAAGAGAGAACCGAGCCGGGGGAACCTGACTGCTGGAAGTGCTGGGCTGGCTGGGGGTTGCTCGAGCCTACATCCAACCCGAGGGTCGAAGCGCCATAGCCTACGTAGGTGCGGGCTATCATGGTCTCAAAGAAGGAGGCGCGATGGTCGACGCGTACGTCGACTAACTGAATCGGATCTAAGTCGGTACCGGACTGTTGCGCCAAAATGTCTTGGCGCTGCGCCTCATACCACTCGTCGACACTCATCTCATCCGGGAATGAACCACGCTCAGTCATATATACGGTTTCGAGGAAGTGTTCGACATCTTGCCCCCCAAGGGTGGTCGGTGCGTGGAAGATTCCGGTCGGGTTACCATAGTTGTAGTATCGGTCTTGGTTACTGTGTCCACCTACTGGGTACAGTCGGTTATCGACTGCAAAATAGCGGATTTCGTGGTTTCGAGTCAACATCTCTCCGGGCATTCCTTCACTATCCTGCACCGTATATACGCGATTATCCATCAGATCGGCGTACAAATCCGCCAATCCCTGGGTATCCAAGGAGGTGATGAGCATCTGGCGAGCCAATGCCAAGCGGGCGTTCTTACGGTGCAGGTTGGAAGAAACGGAATCAAATTCATCGATGATATCACTGGTATACCAGTATTCTCCGACGATGTAGTGAGTAGTACTCTTGTCGGTATCATCGGCGGTACGTATCCGGCTGTCGAATAGACGTTGGGCTCCGGTTTCCAAGACGAAGTCATCACCGGCACAATCATCGGTCTGGTTATTACAACCGACTACCTCCTCGGCATCGTATATCCGGTAGACCATAGTCGGTTGGAGAATACCATCGGTGACGATTTTCCCCTCGGCCATCACGATATCTCGGTTGACCTGGGTCACCTTGAACATTCGCTCGCTAACTCCATCGACGCCCAATTCGGATACAATACTTCGTAATTCGGCAAATTGTGCTGAGGTGAGATGCCGGTCAAGTGTCGTTTCAAAGGAAGGGGTGAAATCATAGTCTCCGGTTCGGGCTTCGTTATAGGTCAAATCTCCTTCTCCCAATTGCCATATGAATAGAGCCATCAAATCCTCTTGCGAACGGCTCAACAGCATATTTCCTGTAGCCGGTATTCCCGACTGGAAGTTATCCGAAACGGTAGGGTGTTGTCCCTGAGCCAAGGCTTGGAATCCATAATCCCACCACGAAACGAATGCTGGCCGATCTCCGAATGCCTGATCAGTATCTTGATTCGCCAACCAATCGTGGGCGACGTTCCAGCCATAACCGTTGAAACCGGGGCCAAATGCGCCGAGATATTCAAGATTAGAGGAACCAGAATCATACGGGGTGTTGTCGAGGATCGAGAAATCCCAAATATCGTAGCGCAGGATGTCTGGAGCAAAATGGAATATCTCCTCATCGATATCGTTTGCGGCACTATTACCGCGCGGGATTCCTGAATCGAGCCCGTATGTGGCGTGCTGACTGACAAGCAGAAGTATGATTAGAGTCATGGCGCTGAATGCCGGGCTCTTCCATACCGCTCTGCGGGCGGCGGTAAATCGGTCAGCGGGGGTGCGAACTCCGAGATGACGCCACGTCATACTGAATTTATTAGCTCCGGAAACGTTCCATAAAGCCACTATTGCCCAAGCGCCAAGAACCGCCATCGCCGGGGTTGCATTGAACACGAAACGACCGGCATTCCAAGACATTACCGACGCAATCAAGACCCACAGACCGAGAATCAGTCGAGAAACTTGGTTATGGCGAACTCCTTGCCAGATTCCTACTATTCCAGCACCGAGTGCTAGCAGGAATACAATCGGGCCGAAAGACGCGAACAGCATTCCTCTACTCGGCGCCTGTGCTTCAGCAATGGTTCCGAAAATCTTGTTCTTGGTAAAGTAGAACCCACCGGTGGTCAATACATCCCAGCCGTTGTAAATGCCGGCAAATTGCAGAAGCCATAGCGTGCCGAAAATCATAACACTGGAAACGAATGCTGTCAGCAATACCAGCAACCATGGCTTGTCTCGAGAACATACCGCCAAGATACCGAGAGCCAAGGTGAACCCGAGGATGTAGAACAGGGGTTGCATACCGGAAGAATCCCAAATCAAGTCCAACTGGAAATGTCCGTAGACAGGAAGGGGTAAGGCGAAAGAAATCAATAGCATTAACACTGTAGTCACTGCAAGAATAGTACTATCACGACGCTTCAGCAGGTTGAGTACGACCTGTGTGGCAAAGGCTAGGAACAAAATACCTGGTCCGTAGACGAATCCTTTCCATCCGAGGGCTACAATTCCGATTGAAACCCCAGCCATTACCGCATATGATATTGCGGCTGGTCGCTTCTTGAACACCGCGGTCGTCGCCTCTACGAGATAGCGAAGCGAGAAATTTGCTTCTTTGGTCAAGCGCTCTGAACCACCGTATTTCACCGCCTTCAAATAGAAGTGGAATCCGGTCGAGAGGAATAACAGTACGAAGGCGTCGTGGTCGGCCAGTGCAAAGGTACTGTGGCTGACATGGCCTGGCATGAAAGCGATTAGCCACGCGGCGATAACACCGGCTCCCTTACCGAAGTGCTCCTTGGCCATCGCCGCCAGTGGGAAGACGGTCAAGGCACCATAAATTGCTGGTAGCGCGCAAACGCTCCACCAAACAGCCTCTTCAGGGGTAGTACCAATAAAAGGGGCGATCATGAAACCACCCAGTGCTAATGACCAGGTGAATAGTGGTGGTCGGGGATTGATTGCACCAATCGGGTAAGCCCGGTCGGCATCGATGATGAAATGAGCATTGTTGGCGATGATGTAATCGACAGCCCGCTTCATGTACCAAGGGTCCGAACCTCCGGTCATGTCCCAGCCACCGGTACCTGTGGCATTCATCGCCGGCAGTACATTCCAAATCACTCTAATCGCCAAACCGAAGGCAAATGCAGAGAATATCAAGATGGTGGCCCAATTCTCGGACCACCATTGGCGAGCAGCGCTCGGGTTGATCAGTTCACGGTTACTCCAATTCCCGTACTTCTCGTGGGTGGCGATGTAAAAAGTCCCGACGAAAGCAAAGAATGTCATTCCTAACCAGATGAAGACCCCCCAGGTGCCGGTCAAGGCATCGACGGTGTAGTATTCGTGTTCTTGCCACAGTCCAGCGGTATAGAGGATCCACGCTGATGACAGCAGCATCGCTCTGGTATACCAGCGCTCGGCGCAGAAAAATGCCACAATCATGGCTAATAGTCCAGTGAAAAATGCCCAGAAGAAACCGGCATGGCTGTACTTCACTTCATCGATGGTCAATCCGAGACGGACAATTTCATCACCCATGCCGAATTGAATCATGGTGCCGATATGAGCAGCCGCCCATACCGCCAAAGCCAACATCAGGGGCAATACCTGCTTCGCTGGTAACATTCCATCCGGCTCGGGTAGGTATTGTGCCCAGCGACCATCTCCAGCCCTGTGCAGGAGACCACGTTGAGCAATAGCCACGATTCCGCCGATGAGAATCGACGCAAACAGAGTGCTGAAGAAGAGGAAGCCGGTGGCTTCACGATTATTATTGGTGAAATTCTCATCGATTCCGTCATTGTTGGAATCGAAGACTTCCGGCGCCCAAGTATCCGCCATGCCCGCTACTACGAGAGCTAGCATGAATCCGATGACTGCGAATGTCAAGATTGTAGAAGACTCAAAGCGGCCGCTGTAGTCCAACAGAAAACCACCAAAGGCCAAGATGAAAACCAGCATTCCAATGGTTGGTCCGGAAACCTGTTCCGCACCCCAAGATGCTAGTAAGGCTATTGTGAAGAGTGCTAGAGCGGCCTGATTATTGGTCAGGGAGAGGGAGTCTGAATCGCGTAGGATGCGAGGAATGGTGGCCAGAATGGCAGCACCGATGAGCATTCCAAAATCAATGCCCGAAGTTTCGTTCATCAGTTCGAAGCCAACTGCTTCACTACTTACAAATGCCAGTAGAACGGCTAGGGGGGCGATAAGCCAACCGAGCACGAACGACGGCGATTTTTCCTGTGTGTTTTCTTCTCCCATGAGAGTACCCTCGTCGGTATTCAGTTCAGCCTTAAGGCTGAGGCAGGTCGGGCACCTGAGCGGCCTTTTTAGCCGTTGCCCTGAGTTGGCAACACTCCCTTTTCCGCAGCACCCTGTTTTTACATCACTGGAAGTGGTGAAAAATTTCTCCCTGATTCGGACATTACAGGGCGCGAAAACCGATGTCACGGCGGTAATGAGAACCCTCGAGAGTTATCTGGTCAATGACCGAATATGCCTGCCGTGCAGCGGCAGCCAGATCTATTCCATATCCGGTCACCGACAATACCCGCCCCCCGGTCGAGACCAACTTGCCATCATGCAAACCGGTTCCAGCATGGATTACCCAGGCCTCTCCGGTGGAAGATAAGCCGCGACCGGATATTTCACGGCCCTTGGCGGGTGGTCCAGGATAACCTTCTGCGGCCAACACCACGGTGAGACAATGACCTGCGGAGAAAGCAGCCTCATAGGTGTCGAGTTTTCCCGCTGCGGCGGCCGCAAGCATGTGGTAGACATCGCTGGAAATCAATGGCATCGTGACCTGACATTCCGGGTCTCCGAAGCGAACGTTGAATTCCACCACATATGGGTCGCCTTGCGAATCAATCATCAAACCTACATAGAGTACTCCACGGTATGGATTGACTTGGGAGCTGAGGCCGATATGCATCGGCCCGACAATTCTCTCCATCACCTTGTCACGCACTTCATCGGTAATCACAGGTGCCGGGCAATACGCTCCCATGCCGCCGGTGTTGAGGCCGACATCACCCTCACCAACCCGCTTGTGGTCCTGGCTCGGCGGCAGGCATATCGCCGCGCTTTCATCCATTATCACCAGCATGCTCGCCTCTTCACCGGGAAGGAAATCCTCTAGCAGCACCTTACCATCGCTAGCGATTGACTGCAAGATGAATTCTACTGCCTCATCCCGGTCGGAGGTGACGACTACCCCCTTTCCACCGGCGAGAACGTCACGCTTGATGACCCAAGGCTTGCCGGAAAAATCATCGAGCGCAGCATTGAAGTCGCTGGACGGGTCGAGAACGTGAAAATCAGCGGTCGGAACACTGAGGTTGCGCATCGCTTGCTTCGCCCGTAACTTACTTCCCTCGAGCATTGCATTATCGGCATCGGGACCGAAACAGAGAATACCCTCTCCTCGTAATCTGTCGGCCAGTCCAGAAACCAAGGGTACTTCGGGCCCGACCACCACCAAATCGGCACCTACCCTCCGCGCCAGTTCGACCTGCGACTCTACATCGCTGGCCGAGACCGCATGATTGGTGGCGAGCAGAGCGGTACCAGCATTACCTGGTGCGACGTGTACTTCGACGACATCAACACTTTCCAGCAATGATATCGCCAGCGCATGTTCCCTGCCACCGCCGCCGACAATCAAGACGATGTCGTCGCCAGCCTTGCTATCGACATCACCACCAGAGTTGCTCATAGACCTCTTAGCGAGGGGTTGGCAAATGAGGGTTTCCGAACGTCGGTCATCGAACACACTCTCAGTCCCAAGTCACCACGTTGACTATGGATGCATAGAGACTGGTTAGAGTTGCGCCTTGAGTTGGGGTGCAAAGTGGTTAAGGGATGAAGAGGGGAAATGTCGACGGTGGATTCAAATGCCGATTGTGATAGGCTTGAGCATGGGAATGGAAGAGGTCGGTTTTCCTGTTCTTGTGCTGACTGTTCTTTGGCTGTATCTACCCGGCTATCTGGTCAACACCTGGGCGATGATGTGGGGCAAGTGGTTGCCCAAGACCGGATATGGACCTTGGCCTATCGATGGTGGGAGAATGCATAGCGATGGCAACAGGATTCTTGGCGACGGCAAGACTTGGAATGGCCTTATCGGTGGCTCCCTGACCAGCGGGTTCCTAGCGATTCTCCAAGTTCATCTAAGCCGTGGAAACTCTACCGATTCAGCACCTTTCGTCGACTTGTTATTCGCAGTGCCCGATGATGCGTGGTATTCTGTCGGCGGCTGGGCTGGAACTGCATTCATCGTCGGGACCTTGCTCGGCTTCACCAGTCTAGTCGGTGATTCAACCGGTTCTTTCATCAAACGGCGAAGAGGGCTGAAGCGAGAGGGAGATATCAGTAGCAAATCACCTCTCTTGGACACCTTACCTTTCGCAATATTCACCTTTGCCGGTGGTCTATTGCTACTGCCGGCTGCGGTGCACTCTGATACCACCCTTATCCCGGCAATGTTGGGTCTGCTCATCTTGACGCCAATCATCCATCGGGTTTTCAATTTAATCGGTTTCAAATTGGGCTGGAAGGAAGTTCCATACTGATGCCGACAAGCGCATCCTTGAAGGGCTGTATACATCGACCATCATTCATGCGCCGAGGGCTGACTCTGTTGACCACAATATTGCTGATAATGGCAACTTCAGCCCTTAATGCCCCCTCATTACAACAACTGGATTTCTCCAGCACCCCCCCTGACAATGGCAACTCCATCACAATCAGTAGTGATGAGACTTGGACTGGTCCATTGACTCTTGACGGTTCGGTAATCATCAACGGAGGGGCGACACTGACAATTCAAGGGGATATCACCATCGCCAAAGGTAGTTCAATCTCGGTCGAGAATGGCTCTCTTGAGGTCGGCGAATCGGCGGCACTGAAATCTGAATCCACCGAACAGAGTATGCGGGTGAATTTTCAGGATGGGAGAATAAATATCCCCTTGGATGAATACGGAAACAATTCGATAACCTTCTACTTCTCAACCGATGTGACTGGATATGGACCTACCTTTGATAACGGCCAGAACCTGAGTTTCATCGCCTCTGGCACCTCACATTCCATCTATTACAATTCCACCGGAGAAAATAGTACCTGGATAGAAATCATCCACCAGCCATTCGGCGCAACCACCATCGACTCGATAATCGTCGAGGGCCCAAGTGGCTCACAGCAACCTTTCAATCCGGCCGAGTTGGAATCCGAGGGCCTGTATTATTGCTGTGAACACCAATGGGCCTTGTCGGTAGGGCTCGGGGGAATTGCCAACTTCGGCGAGGATGTAGAAATCTCCGACGCCGACATAACCGTCGCTGGAGAAATGCACTTCGATGGTTCTCTGGTCGACAGAAGCGGACCTATAGTTGTGAACGATGGAATACTAACTGTTGTGAATTCAACCCTTAGCAGAAGTTTTGACGATGAGGATATTCAAGCGACCATCGGTAGCACTGTCGAGTGGGAAAATACCCAAGGGACCGGGGGATTTGTCGACCGGTGGACTAAGTTGATGGGGGCGCAGACAATCCAAACCCCGGTGGCGGGAATCGGACTATTGGCAGTCAATCTAGGCTGGCATGGGATTTCCAAGAGTGGCACCAGTGACGATGGTGGATTGTGGGTTCTTCAGATTCCTGAGCGAATCGTCACGTTAGAGAATTCTTCTGGGACCTTGTGGTCTGAAGATGCGCATGTCGAAGCAGTCTATAATTCGGCTTGGGGTAATTTTTCCTCAAACACTTCCTTGAACACCGATTCCAATGTAATGATAACCCTCAACTTACCTATACTAAGCGTTGATTCGGTGGTGGTTGATAAGAGCGAATTATCGGTTAACTCGCCTCTTGAAGTAACCGCTACAGTGAGTAATTCCGGAGTTGTCGGCGCCTTGGACGTCTCTTTGGATTGTACATTGGAAAACGGTAGCGATGCTAGGCTTTCACCAGCCTATCCCCAACTTGAGATCGCTGCAGGTGGAAGCGAGTCGGTGACTTTCACCTGGCGCAGTTCTGTGGAAGGAGAGAAATCCCTCAACTGTATTATCGTTGCACCGGTGGGCTGGATTGGGCCGGTAGAAGCAAGTGGAGGTGCCTCAACTGAAGTCGTCACCTGGCAGGGTCTGGTCGATGCCGAAGATGATGCCGGAATGGTTATTGCAATTTTCGGGGCAATGGGAATCGGAATCATTCTGGCTATTGTGCTGGCAATGCGCCAATACCGAGAGCAATTGGAAGATGAAAGTGAGGACGAAGATTCAGATGATGTCGATGGTGA
>JYMV01035235.1_pt1 | contig 53470 bp, 45 predicted proteins | sample 338911 | NCBI WGS metagenome assembly JYMV01 (sample SAMN03354496, study PRJNA234377) | hydrothermal vent metagenome | biome: Deep sea; feature: Hydrothermal plumes at the Eastern Lau Spreading Center, Western Pacific Ocean; material: Seawater | place: Tonga | collected 2009 | depth 2000 m m | reverse complement strand
GCACCACACCCTCTCTGGCCATAGTTTTTATGTCGAACTTTTCCGTTGAGTATGCAATGGCGTTAGGCGCTGTAGCTACTGGCAGCATAAAAGCGCAACTTGCGCTAATTGCCGCGGGGATCATCAACAACTTAGGATCTACGCCCACAGCCATACCCGCGGCCGCTAGAATTGGCATTAGTAGTGTAGATGTTGCCGTGTTAGAGGTAATTTCCGTCAAGAAGGTAACGAACAAGCAAATTCCAAGTACCAATAGAAGAACAGGAAGCGTAGAAAGTCCCGTTAGCCATGTTCCCATAAGAACACTTAAGCCTGAAGACATAAATGCTTTTGCAATACAAATACCGCCGGCAAACAATAACAACATGCCCCACGGAATATCGTTTGCGGTTTTCCAATCAAGCAGTTTGTCGTTGTTTCCTTTTTCGTCTACTTCACCGTTATCGTTTCCGCTGTTGGTAAAGAACATAGCCGCAACACCCGCCACGGCGATAGTACTGTCACTTATTGTGCTTATGCCTATCCAAGCAGTCCAAAAAGGTCTGAAAATCCAAGCTAAAGCGACAGTGCCAAAAATAGCAAGAACACGCTTCTCGGCTTTTGTCCACGTGCCTGGGACAGGTAAATCGATGTTCCCCACTTGTTTAATACCGCGCGCTAACCATAAAGCCATAATCGGTACGCCTAAAATCACGATTGGTACACCTGTTTTCATCCAGTCGATAAAGCTGTATTCAATACCTTGGGTTTCTTCATACACGCTCATAAAGATAATATTAGGTGGCGTCCCAATCGGTGTCCCTACCCCACCTAAGCTTGCCGAATAAGCAATACCAAGTATAAGCGCCACGCCAAATCGCGGATTGTCTACTGCGTTGATAATAGCGATAGCCATTGGCAACATCATTAGGATTGTTGCCGTATTACTAATCCACATACTGAGTACTGCGGTTGTTAACATGAAGCCCAGTACCAGTTTGAGCGGGCTGCCGCTGCCCGTTATACGCAACATGTAAATGGCGAAACGCTTGTGTAAGTTAGCGCGCTCCAACCCTTTTGAAAGCATGAAAGCAGCCATTAATAGAATGATAACGTGGCTTCCGAGAGCAGAGGCAGCTTCGCTGTGAGACAACACACCAAATAGCGGGAATAGCGCGAAGGGTAAAAGTGAGGTAGCGGGAATGGGGAGCGCTTCAGTCACCCAGAGCACAGCGACAAATAGCGTAATTGCTGCGGTAAAAATGATCTCGCTGGGCTGATCAATGGCCCACAATCCCAAGCCACATAGTACTGAAGCGATAAAGGCAAATAGAATTATACTGTTTTTACGTGTTGGCTTTCGTTGTAGAGTTTCTGAAGAAGGTTCAGAGTTTGTGTGCATTGCGCTTCCCGTTACTAATAGCTTTATTATAAGTGCTAGTTATTGCTCTTATATTTTCTATCAGTAATTAGCGGGAAACGCACTACGCTTTTGCGAAAAAAACGTGTTTTTAAGACGGTTTCTTTTATTTACTCTCGTCGTCTGACGAGATTCGGCTTGCAACTGCGCCTGCTTGGCCTTTGTATTTAGCGTCCACTCGTGCGTTGTACGGTTTTTCAGCGGGCGCCGATAGCACCTCAAAGCTAAGTGCCCCTATTTTCATTTTAGGGCGAAGCGCTAGCGGTAACTTACCACTGTTGTAAAACTCAAGAACGATGTTGCCCGACCAGCCTGGATCTATTCGATGCGCGGTCACGTGAACCATTAAGCCCAAACGCGCAAGCGAAGAACGCCCGTCTAACCAACCTACGATGTTGTCAGGCAAAGTTACTGACTCGTGGGTAATAGCAAGCGCCAGTTCCCCGGGGTGTAGAAAGAAGGCTTTACCCTCTTCTAGTTCAATTTCATCGCTCATAACATGGTCGAGCGCCTCTTGAACCTGTGCTTTCGGCCCACTTAAATCGATAAAAGGCGCTTGGTGATCTTCAAACACGCGAAATTTATTACCTAGGCGGATATCTACCGTTACACCACTTATTTGATCGTAGCTGGGTGTAGGGTCAATTTTAATTTTTCCATCTTGCAGATGTTGGTAGATATCGCGGTCGCACAAGCGCATGGTGTATTCCTCATTTCGTTAGGCCGCTATTATGCGTATGTCGCCGCATGCATTCAACTGCTCAAAGGCTTGTTTTATCTGCTTTTGCGCAATTTTCGTATAGTTTTATCAAATTTTGAATTTAAGCAATCGAACCTGGCTATAATTCACCTTTACTACACCTGTCTGAATTTACCTATCCGTCGGGCATTCCTGATATTTGTTACCTAGATATTTCAAGCTAGTTATTCTTTACCAACAATGCCAATAGGGTTGCCCTTAATGTGTTTTACTGCCCCTTTGCGTGGCGCAACAGTAAGGGCCAATTGCATAGACAGAGCGCGAGCAGCCTCGCGATAACTTTCACTCAATGCACTTTCGGGCGAGGTAATTAACAAAGGCGTGCCGGCATCGCCATGCTCGCGAATATGGATATCAAGCGGTAGCTGACCTAAAAGTGGCAGTCCGTGGCGTTCGGCAAGCGCCTCGCCCCCGTCTTTTGAAAACACATAGTCTTTGGTACCACAGGCTCTGCACTGGTAATAACTCATGTTTTCAATAAGCCCTAATACAGGTACGTTCACTTTTTCAAACATGCTTATGCCTTTTTGGGCGTCGGCTAGTGCTAAGTCCTGCGGCGTTGTAACTACCACTGAAGCAGTCAGCGGTACCTGTTGCGCCATCGTCAGTTGGATATCGCCTGTTCCTGGTGGCATATCTACAATTAAGTAGTCCAGCACGGGCCATAGGGTTTCATCTAGCAACTGCTTTAACGCCCTGCTTGCCATTGGCCCTCGCCATACGGCCGCGTCTTCCTGAGGCACTAAATAGCCAATTGAGTTCGCCACCAGCCCATGTGCCATTAGCGGCTGCATGTGCTTATTATCTTCGCTTTCAGGGTGTGCATCGGGGTTGCCCAACATAATGGGAATAGACGGCCCATAAATATCGGCATCTAAAATCCCAACTTTCGCGCCTTCTTGCATAAGCGCAAACGCTAAATTAATACTGGTTGTCGACTTACCTACACCGCCCTTGCCTGAAGCCACTGCTATGATGTTTTTAATGTTGGTGACAGGTGCTACTTCAGTTTCTCCACTCGCTACGTTTTGTTCAAACGTAAGCAGCTCATCGCCAAGCTTCCCTTTTAGCTGGTTAAGCACTTGTTGTTTAAGCGCGTCTAACTGAGTAGCTATACAAAATGGCAAGGTAACTGTTACACCGGCATCTTCATTTTCTGGCTGGCTAAAAGCACACCATGGCAAGGTATCTTCAACATCTAGCGAAAAATACTTGGCCAAAATTACAGCAACTTTCTGAGTTGCCGGCTCTGCTTTGCGAGAAAAGAACATAAAATGCCTTACTAGTAGTAGAATTGTGTGAATTACGTAATGCAAAAAACGCGGTTTTCCGCTAGTATTTGCAGCCATTTTGAAACGCAAAGAATCAATAACGTCATTATGTCAGAAAAACGCCGAATTCTGGTAACCAGTGCGTTGCCATACGCAAATGGCTCTATTCACTTAGGTCATTTGCTAGAACACATTCAAACCGACATCTGGACTCGTTTTCAGCGCCTTCGCGGAAACGAATGTTACAGTGTTTGCGCCGACGATGCACAAGCCCAAGAGCTTGGCATTACACCAGAAGAAATGGTGGCAAGAACGCGTGCTGAACATCACCAAGACCTTGTTGATTTTCACGTAGATTACGACAACTACTATGTAACCCATTCGCCAGAAAACAAGGCGCTGTGTGAAGAAATTTACACCCGTTTGGATAATGCGGGTTACATCAGCAAGCGCACCATTAACCAACTGTTCGACCCTGAAAAAGAAATGTTCTTACCGGATCGTTTCGTTAAGGGTACCTGCCCAAGCTGTGGCGCAGAAGATCAAAACGGCGACAGCTGTGACGTATGTGGCGCAACGTATAGCCCAACAGAAGTAAAGAACCCGCGCAGCGTTGTATCGGGTGCTACACCAGTACTACGTGAGTCTGAGCACTTCTTCTTTGACCTGCCAAAATTTGAAGGCATGTTAAAAGAGTGGATCCGCTCAGGTGCCCTGCAGGAAGAAATGGCTAACAAGCTGCAAGAATGGTTTACTGAAGGTCTTCAACAGTGGGACATCAGCCGTGACGCGCCTTACTTCGGTTTTGAAATTCCAGGTGCGCCGAACAAGTTCTTCTACGTGTGGGTAGATGCGCCTGTTGGCTACATGGCTAGTTTCGAAAACTTCTGCGACCAAAATAACTTGGAGTTTGATGATTTCTGGAAAGCAGACTCAGAGGCTGAGCTTTACCATTTTATTGGTAAAGATATTACCTACTTCCACTGCCTATTTTGGCCTGCCATGCTAGAAGGTGCGGGATACCGTAAGCCCACTGGTGTAAATATTCACGGTTTCGTAACCGTAAACGGCGCGAAAATGTCAAAGTCGCGCGGTACGTTTATTAAAGGCCGTACTTACCTTGACCATCTGAACCCAGAATATCTGCGTTACTACTTTGCGTCTAAGTTGGGCGACGGTGTTACCGACATCGACCTTAACTTTACTGACTTCGCACAAAAAGTGAATTCAGACTTGGTAGGTAAAGTGGTTAACATTGCAAGCCGCTGTGCAAGCTTTATCACTAAGCGTTTCGACGGCAAATTGTCTGACAATGTGATTGAGCCAGAGCTTATTGCAGAGTTCCAAAACGCGTCAGAGAGCATTGCTGCACTTTTCGAGAAGCGTAAATACCACCAAGCCGTGCGCGAAATCATGGCCCTTGCTGACAAAGCAAACCAGTTCATTGATAACAACGCACCTTGGGTAACCATTAAAGACGAGACTAAGCAGCAGTTCACACACGATGTGTGCTCGCTAGGTATCAACATGTTCCGTCTGTTGGTGATTTACTTAAAGCCTGTACTGCCAGTACTTGCAGAAAAAGCAGAAGAATTCCTAAACGACAAGTTCGACTGGAATTCACTGCAAACCCTATTGAAAGGCCACGCCATCAACAAATTTAAGCCGATGATGCAGCGTGTAGAAATGGAGAAAATTGACGCCATGGTTGAAGATTCAAAAGAAAGCCTAGCGCCAGCAGCACCGGCAATCGACCCAGACAGCCCGCTTGCTAAAGACCCTATTAGCGACACTATCTCGTTTGATGAGTTCGCCAAGGTAGATTTACGTATTGCGCGTATCGCTAAAGCTGAACACGTGGAAAAAGCCGATAAGCTTCTGCGCTTAGAGCTAGATTTAGGCGGCGAAACCAAGCAAGTTTTTGCAGGTATTAAGTCGGCCTACTCGCCTGAAGCCCTAATTGGTAAGCACACAGTAATAGTGGCGAACCTCGCTCCTCGTAAAATGCGTTTTGGCATGAGTGAAGGCATGGTATTAGCCGCGGGCCCTGGTGGCGACGAGCTATACATTCTTGAGCCGCACGAAGGTGCAAAGCCGGGTATGCGTGTTAAGTAAGCTGTAAAGCGGCCCCTTAAAAGTAAGGTGACATTCAGCGCTATAACGCGACGGGATGTCACCTTTTTTATTGGGCGGTCAAAGCGGCGCTCAGATTTATAAAGCAAAAATCATATAACCAGAATCAAGGTGCAAGCACGTAACTTGGTATGCTAATAAGCCTTATCATCCTACACTCCTCCCTCACTAATTACTTACCCACTCACTAACCTTATCTGCCTAAGGCAAATCGGCTAGAAAATTCTTGTCAAAAAACAGCGCAGTTCCGTTCGGTTTGATTCAAGGCGATCTAACCCTCTTTTTTTAACGTAATCAACGGGGTTAATTAATAAAAGAGGTATTTATGGAAGATTTCTTCGGGACTGATATCGATTTATCGGAATTAACCGAAAAAGCTATTTCACTGGTGATGACTTACACCCCCAAATTATTATTGGCTATTCTTACTTTGGTGGTGGGTCTCTGGTTAGTGAATCGTTTTGTAAACCTATTAGATCATCGACTAGGTAAAAAGGATCCCACGTTAAATAAGTTTCTGTGCGGACTTATCAGTGCGGTGCTAAAAGTAATGCTGTTGATTTCAGTTGCCTCAATGATAGGTATTGAAACCACCTCATTTATTGCCGTCGTAGGTGCAGCAGGTTTGGCTATTGGTCTGGCACTACAAGGCAGCCTAGCGAACTTTGCTGGCGGTGTGCTAATCCTGATTTTTAAACCCTTTAAAGTGGGTGACACCATTGAAGCTGAGGGTCATTTAGGCTCAGTGTCAGAGATTCAAATTCTCTATACTGTACTTAACACCTTTGACAATAAGCGCATTGTTATTCCCAATGGCAGCCTATCTAATGCCACGTTAATTAACGTTAGCGTATATGATAAACGCCGTTGCGACATGACATTTGGTATAGGCTACGATGACGATATCGATAAAGCAAAGAAGGTGTTGCAGCGCCTGTTCGAAGAAGATGAGCGCTCGTTGACCGATCCTGCACCAAGAATTTGTGTAGGCGGATTAGGCGATAACTCAGTCGATTTAATGTTTAGACCGTGGGTCGCCACAGATGACTTGTGGTCTTACTACTGGGATATGCAGGAAAAAGTTAAAAAAGCTTTTGATGAAGAAGGTATTAGCATCCCATATCCACAGCGAGATGTTCACCTCTATAAAACGAGTGACGACTAGCGTTTCAGTTTGGAGATAGCGTTCTATGCTATCTCCTATTCCCTTTCAAACTTGCGTAAAAACGCGAAAGCCACCCGTTTTAGTTACAACATCTTGGTAAATATAGAAGATGGTAAGCGTCTGTCGCTGCTTTCAAGTTAAGAGCTTGGCGTGCTCTCTTTGCACATGGCATACTCATTAACAATACTAGCGCAGCGTGCGATTCATCGTAGAGGTCCTTACACTGGCGCCCACCGCCGAAAAACGCGGCTTCAAATTGCGTTTGGGTTTTATTGCGGTCATGGGTATAACCCGCTTTTTCGCGAGTATTACGTACACCGCACTGCACCATGGCAAATAAGATGCTAAATAGTCTTGAAGCTTAACCGCCCCTTTCCATTTTTGTTGAAAAAAGAGCGTTGAAAACATCACTTGACGTTGTTCAACAATTTCAAATCCCAGCAGCTGAAGCCAATCTTTAATGCGATAGGACGTAAAAAAGCGTGCATCGTGTAGGATATTTCCGCGCTTAACAGGTAGAAACTTGGCAATGCCGGCGAGGCTTAAGGGGTTAAAGCCACTTATGATCACATAACCGTTTTGTGTGATAACGCGGTCTACTTCTCTTAATATTTCGTGAGGGTCTTGTGCAAAATCTAATTCATTAGCAAGTAGAAAGCCATCAATGCTGTTTTCGGCGAAGGGTAAGCAGTGCGACTGCCCCACTACCGTGTTTTCTCTACTTATTTTCGGTTCGCGTTTATCACCGCCTAACGATATACCCGATGCATTGTGATTGGGAAAGCCCTCTTTCGCTTCATTGTGGTGTGGCTGCTCGCTAGCTAGGTCATTAAACGGAACGTGATTGATGTGGTGTCGAATTGGGCTGGTATCGAGATTTATATCGGCACTTAGCGAGCCTAGTTTGGCAAAGTGATACCCAAAAATTCGCTCAGCATAATCGCTACAAACTGCATTGACCGCATGTCGAATGTGCTCTCCGGCGGGGAAATCATTCCAATTTGTAGGGTAGCGTGGCGGTTTGGCTTTAAACGCCGATCTCATTAACACTGCGCGCTCTTAGGTTGCTCTGCTCTTCACAAGTCCCTATAGTAACGCATAATTCTACCTACACAAGCAGGTACTCTTATGACGGCAGAAACACTTCCTCCAGGCGTAGCCATTCATCCTATTCCCGCTTTTACCGACAATTACATTTGGTGTATTTATAACGAGAGTAGCGCTATTGTTGTCGACCCAGGTGTTGCTGAGCCAGTGCTGGCCTTTATTAAAGCCAAAGGCTTAACGCTAAGTGCAGTTCTCATCACTCATCATCACAGAGACCACACAGGTGGTATTGCTAAATTAGTATCTGCAGTACCAGATTTGCCAGTTATTGGCCCAAGAGGCAATCACATAAGAGGAATAACTAAATCTGTTTCTCAAGGCGATACTGTCTCGCTACCTGTTTTTAAAATGGCACTGCAAGTAATGGAAGTGCCAGGTCATACCCTTGATCACATTGCTTTCTTCGGGCATGGCGCATTGTTTTGCGGCGACACGTTATTTTCAGCAGGTTGCGGACGATTGTTTGAAGGTTCGCCAGAGCAAATGCATCATTCACTGAATAAGTTAAAGCGACTGCCCGACACCACGAAAGTGTTCTGTACACATGAGTACACTCAGGCTAATGTCCAGTTTGCTTTAGCCGTAGAGCCAGACAATAAAGCGCTGTGTGACTACGCACAGTGGGTGGCAGAAAAACGCGCTCAAGGTCAGCCTACACTACCAAGTAATCTCAAAGAGCAAAAAAACATAAACCCATTTTTACGGGCTCATGAACTTTCTGTGAAAACTGCTGCCGAAGCCTATTGCGAAAATAACCTGGCTGACGATGTAGCTGTATTTGCTGCAGTTCGCCGCTGGAAAGATGAGTTTTGATGCAAAAGTAAGCCGATTATCGTAACATGGTCGGTTTGCAGTGCTCCACGAGGTTTCTTCATATATGCAGTTGAAGTTTTTCCCACTGTCGCCACTGATATTGGCGCTAGGTTTAACGGGTTGTCAGTTAACCGATAATAATAACGACAATGCACAATTAGAAAGTAACGAAACCGCTTCGATAGAAGCGTGCAGTGAAATTCATAACAACGAAGAAGCCATTTCTGATTGTGAAATTGCAAGAGACGGCGTTATTGATGTTGTTCACCCCAATGATGATACGCTAGAAGAAGGCGCTGAGCTTACCGATACACCGGATATGCATACGCAGGCGGTCGTTACTGACGTATGGGAACGTGCAAGTGCGAATTTCGCCTTACCTATCCCTGACGACAAACGCATTAGCGCACAGCGTAAATGGTACCTGAAGCACCCAGAGTATATGGCTCGCGTTGTAAAACGTGCCAAGCCTTTTCTTTATTACATTACCGAAGAAATTGAAAAGCGCGACATGCCGATGGAGCTTGTGCTATTACCAATAGTAGAAAGTGCTTTTGATCCCTTTGCTTATTCCCATGGCCGAGCGGCTGGAATGTGGCAGTTTATTCCTGGCACAGGCAAGCGCTTTGGTATGCAACAGAATTGGTGGTATGACGGACGTCGAGACGTTGTTGCGTCTACTCAAGGTGCACTTGACTATCTAACCTATCTAAACGAAATGTTTGATGGTAATTGGCTGCACGCACTCGCCGCCTATAATAGTGGCGAAGGCCGCGTTCAAAGGGCTATTAAAGCTAACAAACGCGCGGGTAAACCTACCGACTTTTGGAACTTAAATTTACCCAAAGAGACACGTGCTTATGTGCCTAAATTGCTTGCGCTGGCTGATATTCTAAAAAATAAAGATGAATATGCGTATGCGTGGCCTGAAGTTGAGAATGTAGCGGTTATCGAAGTCGTTGATATCGGCTCACAGGTTGACTTAGCGTTTGCTGCCGAACTTGCTGGTATGTCTTTAAAAGAACTACACGGGTTAAACCCAGGGTTCAACCGTTGGGCAACGTCGCCAGAAGGGCCCCATAGGTTGATACTTCCTATAGACAAAGCGGCCGCTTTTTCCCAAGCATTGGCCAAAATTGATCAAAAAGAGCGATTGAACTGGGTACGCCACTCGGTGAAGCCCGGCGACAGCTTAGGTAAAATCGCTAAGCAGTATCACACCACCGTGAAAGTTCTTAAAAAAGTGAATGAGCTAGACTCGTCCATGATCCGCGTGGGTCAAGCGATAATGGTGCCAGTAGCACTTCAAGAACTGGACAGCTACACATTATCTCAGGAACAGCGTCTAGCCAGCTTGCAGAACGGCAACACGTCTAAGCAAAAAGTACGTCATACCGTACAATCTGGTGATACGCTTTGGGATATTGCCCGTAAGTACAATATAGGCACTAAACAGTTAGCTAAATGGAACGGTATGGCCCCTGGCGATATGCTTCACCCTGGCAAAACCTTAGTTATCTGGCAGGAAGGTAAATCGCAAGACGGTGTTACCAAAAAAGTGACCTACACAGTAAGAAATGGCGATTCGTTGTCTCGTATCGCCAGCAAATTCAATGTTAGAGTAAGCGACATAGGCAAGTGGAATTCACTTAATACTAAGCGCTATCTACAACCTGGTCAGAAGCTAAAACTTTATGTAGACGTAACAAGGTTGAACGCATCAAGCTAACCTTTAATACTTAAAGTTCAATACTGTTCATGCCTAACTGCATTTACGTTACGCTTTAAGTCAGAATACAGGATAAGGAAATGCTAAGAATTAACCGAGAAAATTTGCGAAACAGTCATGAAACGCCTTGGTTAATCTTAGATTTAGTCATGTTAGGTATACTTTTTGTGAACCTAACATGGCTCATTTTCGACGCCTTATACGCCACCGACTTTGTCTATGGTCTATTGGGCACGTATTTTCCCGCTTTTCTTAGTGCTTACGATCCCGTTCACAACAACTTTCTGTTGGTCGACCTGGTATTTATCGCCATTTTCTTCAGCGAATTTTGCTTCCGGTGGGTTGTAGCTATTGTGCGTAAAGAACACTTACGCTGGTACTTTTTTCCGTTTTTGCATTGGTACGACATCATAGGCCTAATCCCTACTGGACCTACCCGCCTATTTCGTTTCTTGCGCATATTTTCTATTTTGCACCGCCTGCACAAATTCGAAATCATCGACTTAAATCAAACCGCGGTCTTTCGCTTTTTTGCGTTTTACTACGATGTATTTGTTGAAGAGTTAAGCGATCGGATTGTTGTAAAAGTGCTCAGCGATGCGCAAAAAGACATCTCAGCAGGTTCGCCTTTATTAGACGATATCAACGCACAGGTACTGGCCCCCCGCCGTCCTGTCATTACCCAATGGATGGCTGGCGTTATAAACCATTTAGGCCAGTCAATTCAAAGCGAAGAGCACGGTGAGGTGATACGGGAGCACGTGCGCAAGAGCGTGGGTAAAGCGGTGAGAAGTAATGCACAAGTTTCTTCCCTGCATTACCTACCTGTTATCGGCAAAACCATTGAAAATACGTTGGAAGAGTCAGTCACCGATATCGTGACCACATCGCTAGTTAATCTGTTAAGCGACTTAGACGCAGAGCGCATCGACCATTTCATTTCAGTCGGCATGCACGACTATACCCCTACCGCCGATGCACTTGATAAAGAAGTACTTAACGTTGTAAACGAATGCTTAGAACTGGTGAAAGCGCACGTTGCACAGCAGCGTTGGAAGTCACATCTCACCGAAAAAGAATCGGCAATCCCCACTGGCAAGCCCGAAATTTAAATGATGACCTTACCAAACAAGAAAGCTCGCATATGCGAGCTTTCTTGTTACCAGTTAATTACAGGCTGCTAATTACGCTTTACGCCATGTAGTACCGCTTGGGCCGTCTTCCAACACTACGCCTTTTGCGTTTAACGCATCGCGTGCGGCATCTGCCGCTGCCCAATCTTTGGAGGCACGGGCATCGTTACGCTGTTTAATTAACGCTTCAATTTCAGCCGCTTCGTCGTCATTGCCTTCACCGCCTTTCAAGAAGGTGTCTGGATCACTTTGAAGCATACCCAAAATTGCGCCTAGGCCTTTAAGAACAGCAGCCAGTTTACCTGCTTCTTCTACATTATCTTTTTGGCGGTTAAGCTCACGTGCCACATCGAACAACACCGAAAAGGCTTCAGGTACGTTTAAATCGTCGTTCATTGCCGCTTCAAAGCGCGTTAGGTAGCCACCGTGGTTAAGTTCAGTGCTTTCGTCTACTGTTACACCACGCAGCGCAGTGTACAAACGCTCTAGGGCGGCCTTCGCTTGAGTAATATTGTCTTGAGAGTAACTTAACTGGCTACGGTAATGCGCCGACATCAAGAAGAAACGCAATGTTTCTGAGTCGTGCTCTTTAAGGACATCGCGCAAGGTAAAAAAGTTACCCAATGACTTAGACATTTTTTCGTCATTAACCTGTACCATACCCGCGTGCATCCACACGTTTACGTAAGGTGTGTCATACGCACAGCACGACTGAGCCACTTCGTTTTCGTGATGTGGAAACGTTAAATCCGAGCCACCGCCGTGAATATCAAAGTGCGCACCAAGATGCTTATGATTCATTGCAGAACATTCAATGTGCCATCCCGGACGTCCCTCGCCCCATGGCGATTGCCATGCTGGCTCACCAGGCTTGGTGGTTTTCCACAGTACGAAGTCTAGCGGGTCGTCTTTTCCTGCCGCCACTTCAACACGAGCACCCGCTTTAAGCTGATCTAAGTCTTGTTTGCTTAACTTGCCATAATCTTCGTACTTGCTTACGTCGAATAGTACATCGCCGCTTTTAGCTTGATAGGCGTAACCTTTGTCCATTAGCCGCTGGATAATTTCAATGATCTCATCCATATGTCCACTTACTGTCGGCTCGACGTCTGGCTCTAGTAAGTTAATCTCAGCAAAGTCTTCGTGCATCATGGCAATAGTGCGTGCAGTTAGCGCCTCAAAGCTTTCGCCATTTTCATTGGCGCGAGCAATAATCTTATCGTCGATATCGGTGATATTGCGCACGTACTTCACATCTAAACCAAGGTGGCGCATGTAGCGTACTAAGACATCGAAACTCAGGTAAGTACGGGCATGACCCATATGACTTAGGTCATAAACGGTAATACCACAAACATACAAACCCACTTTCCCTTCTTGAAGCGGTACAAACTTCGCTTTTTCACGGGTTCGGGTGTTGTAAAGATGTAGCATGTCTATATTTCCTATTTGTCATAATTTTTCGGCCGCAAAGTTTAGCACTGTCACGATTTAAATGGTACAAGCCTTTTGCAACGATATGGCTGGGTTTTGCGATAACCGTCTCTTTGCGCTAACGACTCGTTTTGCGCTAAAATGCCGCCACTTTATATGTATGCTAACACACAGGACAAACCACAATGGTTACGTTAAAAACAAATTTCGGTGACATCACCCTAGAGCTTTTTGAAGATAAAGCGCCTAAAACGGTAGCTAACTTCATTTCTTACGTTGAAGACGGTTTTTTTGATAACACTATTTTTCACCGTGTAATCAACAACTTCATGATCCAAGGTGGTGGTTTTACGCCAGATATGGATCAGAAAGACACAAAAGACCCTATTGAAAACGAAGCGGACAACGGCGTAGCAAACGAAGTGGGTACAATCGCGATGGCGCGTACCCAAGATCCACACTCTGCGACGGCTCAGTTTTTTATTAATGTAAATAACAACGACTTCCTTAACCACTCTAGCAAGTCTGTCAATGGTTGGGGCTACTGTGCATTCGGTAAAGTAACTGAAGGTATGGATGTTGTTGAAAAAATTAAAGCCGTTAAAACCGGTAACAGCGGCTATCACCAGGATGTTCCTGTTGAGCCTGTTATCATTGAAAAAGCGACTATTTCTTAAATAGCCGCTGACATCTATGCTTGAATAGCTGTCTCAATAACGCCTTGGCCAATATGATTTTCAAGACATACTCAAGGCCTTGAGTTAAAAACAAGCCGCGTTACTTTAACGCGGCTTTTTAAACCACAATAAGAAGATTTATGTCGTTCACCTACTTCATTGCCGACTTGCACCTAAGTGCCGACCGCCCTGACATTACAGAATGCTTAATGCGCTTTTTAAAAGAAGATGCGATTAATGCTGATGCACTTTACGTTCTTGGTGACTTGTTTGAAGTTTGGATTGGCGACGACAACGTTACTCCATTTAACACTGCCATAGCATCAGCTTTCAAGGCAGTGAGTCAGCATTGCCCTATATACTTCATTCACGGTAATCGCGATTTCGCCATACGTGAAAAGTGGCTATCAAAAGCCGGCATGACGTTATTAAACGAGCAAGAAGTTGTAGACTTATACGGCACACCTACCCTGCTTACTCATGGTGACGAACTATGCACTCGCGATGTTGCTTATCAAAAGTTTCGCAAGAAATCCCGCGGTTGGTGGTGGCCACGTTTAATGCTTGCGCTTCCTTTATGGTATCGGCAGCGTGTTGCCGATAACGGTCGCAAGGAAAGTAAGGCTAAGCAGCAAAATCTTAAGCCAGATATTATGGATGTCACGCCTGAAGAAGTGGTGAAAGTCATGGAAAAATGGGGCGTGCAGCGCATGATACATGGCCACACACACAGACCCAACATTCATAGCCTTACAGCAAACGGCAAGCCTGCAACTCGTATTGTACTTGGCGATTGGTATGATCAAGGCAGTGTATTGAAGGTTACTGAAAATGATGTGATGCTGCAGAAACATAACTTCAGTTAGTCCCCATCATTATTTGTTACAAACTAGCCGAAAGTACATGTGTCAGACGCTGGCTTAATTTTTGTTCTGTGGTATAAAGAATAAAAGCAAGTTAGTCATCATGGACGGTGTAAATGACAGATGTTCTTCTTTCCCCTACAAACTTCTGGTTTAGCATTTCGCTTATAGCCGTTTTCTTTATTTTCATACTAGAACTTGTTAGCACTATTTTTGGTATAAGCCTGTTGGGGTTAGGCGATGATTTTGCAGAGTTTGATGGCGATGGGTTTCTTAATACCTCGTTTGCCAACTGGCTTAATATCAATAAAGTTCCCTTTCTTATTTACCTAGTAGTACTTCTTACTCTATTCGGTTTAGTTGGCTTGATGGTTAACGGCTTAACAGCGAGTGCACTCGGCTATACCTTGCCAGCTTTCCTATCCGTTCCTCTTGCATTTGTTATTGGCGCATTCGTAACAGCTAAAACCGTAAAGGTAATTTCAGGCTTGTTGCCTAGTGTAGAGTCTAGCGCGGTTAACAGCGATGACTTCATTGGGTCTGTGGCCGAAATCACGATTGGAAAAGCAAGCCGAGGCAACCCAGCTGAAGCAAAGTTTACCGACCATTATTCACAGCCTCATTTTGTGTTAGTAGAACCTTTCGAAGATGAAGAGTTGTTCGCACAGGGAGAGCGCGTCATTTTAGTTCAGAAAAAACAACACAGCTGGTTAGCAACCCGCTACCTATAACCTAAAAGAGATAAAAGTATGGATACAATTCAACCATCTAGCTTGCCGTCAATACTCTTTATTGCCGGTGCTATTGTTGTAGGGCTTATCGTTATTGGCCTTATCTTTGCCAAACTTTACACCCGCGCAACGAAAGAAACAGCGTTCGTAAGAACCGGTTTAGGCGGTGAAAAGGTCATTAAGGACGGTGGCGCTATCGTGCTTCCTGTCGTTCACGAAATAATTCCAGTAAATATGAACACCCTTCGTATAGAAGTGGAAAAAATTCAAAAAGACGCGCTTATTACCAAAGATCGCATGCGTGTTGATGTTAAGGCAGACTTTTATTTACGCGTGGCCCCCAATGCCAACGGCATATCAATGGCTGCGCAAACGCTAGGAACGCGCACCACTCGCGCTGAAGAAGTTAAGAAACTAATGGAGTCTAAGTTTGTTGACGTACTACGTGCCGTAGCTGCTGAAATGAGCATGACCGAAATGCATGAGCAGCGTGCTGACTTTGTACAAAAAGTTCAGCAAAGCGTGGCTAACGATCTTGAAAAGAACGGTCTTGAGTTAGAATCGGTGAGCTTGACTGGTTTTGACCAAACCGACCTACAGTTTTTCAATGAAAACAACGCTTTCGATGCCGAGGGGCGTGCACGCTTAACGAAGATCATTGAAGAAAAGCGCAAAGAAACCAACGATATTCAACAAGAAAACCGCATTTTCATTGAACAGCGTAATTTGGCTGCTGAGAAACAATCGCTAGAAGTGAAACGAGATGAAGAAGAAGCTCGCTTAGCCCAAGAGCAAATTCTTGCCTTTAAACGTCAGGAACAAAAAGCAGAAATTGCTAAGCAGCGCGAAATGAAAGAACGGGAAGAGCGCGAAGCAGAGATTGCTAAAAACCGTGCTATCGAGGCTGCGGAAATTGAAAAATCACGGGAAATTGAAACCCAAGAAATTGCTAAGCGTCAGGCATTAGAGCAAGCGCGCATTCGTCAGCAGCAAGAAGTTGAGGTTTCTGAGCAAATTAAACAAATTGCCGTTGCGACAAAATCTGAGGAAGAGTCGGCCGCGCGTGCTAAAGCTGCTGAAGCGGAAAAAGCTAAAGTGGAAAAAGTGGAAGCAGTAACCACAGCGAAAATGGTGGCAGAAGCTGAGCGTAAGAAACAAATTGAAGTTATAGACGCGCGTAAAGAGGCAGAGCGTGAGGCTGTGGGCATTACCGTAGAAGCACAAGCTAAGAAAGAAGCAGCTGAAAACTCTGCTGCCGCCATTCTTACGGAAGCTAAGGCCGCTGCCGATGCAAAAATGCTTCAGGCTGAAGCTGATGAGAAAGTGCTTGCTGTTGAAGCACAAGGTAAACAAGCGCTTTATGAGGCTGAAAATACGCTTAAGACCGAGCAAATTGAGCTGCAAAAAGCCCTTGCCATGCTCAAAATATTGCCTGAGCTTGTGGCACACGCCGTTAAACCACTTGAAAACATAGAAGGTATTAAAATTCTTCAAGGCTACGGCCAAGGGAGTGGCGTGAAAGGCGATCACACCGTTGCTACTGCTGGTAGTGGTTTAGCTGAACAAGTAACGCAAGCCGCACTAAGCTATCGTGCTAACGCCCCACTGGTAGACTCTATGTTGCGTGAAGTGGGCTTGGTCGATGCGGAAAAAGGCACATTAAATGATTTGGTAACAGGCAACAGCGACATACTGACCAAGGCCAATGCCGTAAAACCTAAACCTATCGTGGCAGCACCAGAAAACCTAAATGGTAATAAAGCGTCGGAAGAACTTCCAGCTGATTAATGCTCATTGAGCTAGTATCTAGCTAGCTAACACGACACAACACCCAAAGCCCTGTAATTCAACAGGGCTTTTTGTTTTCACGTAATTTATCAACTAACCATTCTGAAAATACTTTTAACCGAAGTGGCATTTGTCTTCTAGAGGGGTACAGAAGATTTACCGGCATCGCCTGGGCCTCGAATTCAGGAAGCACACGAATTAGTTTTCCTTCTTTCAGCTCTGACTCAACCCCCACACTTGGAATTTGCGCAATACCTAATCCACTTGCGCACGCCGCGAAGTAGGCCTGGGTACTGTTAACACTTAACAAGCTTTGCATTTCGACAGTTTGGAGTTCTTCACCTTTCATAAATTCAAATTCTGGTGTTTTGTGACTTAGGGTATGGGAATAATCAATAAGCTTGTGATTAGCTAAATCTTCCAGCGACTGCGGTACGCCCCACTTCGTCGCATAATCAGGACTTACACAGTTATAAATTGGATAAGTTAAAAGGCGACGGGCAACCAAACTGCTATCCGCTAATGCACCAACCCTAATCACACAGTCAAACCCTTCTTTAATAAGGTCAACTTTGCGATCGACACTGCTTACTCGCAACGTAATCTTGGGGTAAGTAGAGATAAACTCACCTAAAATGGGAAGCAGAATATTGGTTGCAAATCGGCTTGGCATATCGATACGAAGCTCGCCACTTACGCTGTCTGCTGACGTTATGAATTGTGATTGTAAGGCGTCCCATTCACTCAATAAGGCAATACTTTGCGGCAAAAACGTTTCTCCATCAGAGGTGAGAGAAACGCTTCGCGTACTTCGGTTAAAAAGGCGCGTGCCCAACTGCTTTTCAAGATTTGTTACCGCTTGAGAAATACTCGATTTCGGTAAACCTAGAAGTGCAGCCGCCGCACTGAAGCTTCCCAATCTCGCGGTTTCTACAAACCGTGTAAGCATATCGAACCTGTCCATCTTTCGCCTATTGTTCATCAAATAAGAACAATGCTATCGCTTTAGGTAGGTTTTTCATACCAATTTTAGTCAATATAATCGTCTACGAATTAACCAACAAAGAGAGATAACAATGGCGATTGCATTAATAACAGGTGGAAGTCGAGGTCTTGGGCGCGCTGGCGCATTAGCACTGGCGAAAAAAGGGATAGACGTTGTTATCACGTATAACACTAATGAAGCAGCAGCCGATGAGGTTGTTAAAGAGATTCAGAGCATTGGAAGAAAGGCCTGTGCCCTGCCCCTTAACACTGCCGCCTCGCATTATTCGTTCCCGGAATTTCTGGTTACGCTTAAAGACGTGCTGAATAATCAATTTGGCAAACAGGCTATTTCCTATCTGGTAAACAACGCCGGCGTTGGTCTAAATGCTTCTTTTGCAGAAACAAGTATAAAACAGTTCGATACGCTATTTGATATGCATGTGAAGGGACCTTATTTTTTAACCCAAACACTGTTACCTATTATTGAGGATGGCGGAGCAATACTGAATATTTCCTCTGGTTTGGCAAGATTCTGCTTCCCGGGATACAGCGCCTACGGTATGGCTAAAGGAGCCATAGAGGTAATGAGTCGTTACCTGGCTGCAGAGTTAGGAGCCCGTAAAATTAGAGTAAACACCCTGGCTCCAGGTGCCATTGAGACTGACTTTAGCGGTGGCTATGTTCGCGATAATAGCGAAGTCAATAATGCTATAGCCTCTCAGACCGCTTTAGGCCGCGTTGGCCAACCCGAAGATATAGGTGGCGTTATGGCAGCGCTATTAAGTAACGATAGTTATTGGATTAACGGCCAAAGGATTGAGGCATCTGGTGGTATGAAGTTGTAACAACATAATCATGATGGCGTTGATGTCAGCTTTCACTTATTAACGAATAATAGTTTAAACGCCTTTGTAACCTTTCAAGCTGCAAAGGCGTATCAGAAGGAGTAACATACACAGGCGAAGTTGTATTCCCTGCGCTTAAACATTAGGTTTGGACGTGAGGATATTGTTAAGCCTTGAAGATATTATGTGAAATTTAGCTATTTAAAGGAATAAAGCCGAGGATAAGTGCTATGAAGTCACTACCCGAAGAACCAGAGAAACCATTAAGAGACGATTGTTGCGGCGGGGGCTCGTGTTGCCCATGTATTTGGGACATATACTACGAGAAGCTCGCTAAGTGGAAAGAAGCAAAGCGAGAATTTGACGAGTTAGCGAAAAATGAGTCATCAGACACAAGATCTCCAGACTAGCGATCCGAACTCGTATTTAGAATACCGTGTTCGCTATTTCCTACTATTGAACAGCCCCTGAACGAGCTACCCAGCCTTAGAACTTGCCTAATTGAAACCGCCGCATGAGCGTTTGACAGTTCCATTTTTTAAACTTCTCATTTACAAATTTCTATTCTACTGCTATTTTATCTTAATCGATTAAGATTTCGATTTTCTGTGAGTCTCAACCAAATTTGGTCAGTCAATAACAGAAGATTAAGAATTAAGCTAAACCCGTTACATGGTTAATTTTGAATCTGCCAGACTGGTAGTGCTTAATTCGTAGTAATGTGTGCTCGCGATACACAAGAGAAGTACGAGCAAGCGCATGCTGAATTTTGGAGAGTTATCATGTCAATACGCAATGGCGTTCAACTAATCACCTATGCAGACCGACTAGGCGATGGCAACATCGAGAGTCTAACAAGCATACTTCAGGGCCCGTTAGGTGGCCTGTTTACGGGTGTTCACATCCTTCCTTTTTATTACCCTTACGATGGTGAAGACGCGGGTTTCGATCCTATCGATCATACCTCGGTCGATAAGCGCTTGGGCGATTGGGACAACGTCAAAAAGCTTGGTGAATCGGTAGATATCATGGCCGACCTCATTGTTAACCATATGTCGGGGCAAAGTGAAGCGTTCAAAGACGTGCTGAAAAACGGGCGCGAATCGAGTTATTGGCCGCTGTTCTTAACCAAGGAAGATATTTTTAAGGGCAATGATCAAACACAAATTGACGAACAAATAGCACAAGTGTTCCGCCCTCGCCCCACACCGTTTTTCAGCGATTATGAGGTGGGCACAGAGACTGGTAACCCTGAAACCGTGCCGTTCTGGACAACTTTTACCTCTAATCAAATTGATATTGATGTGGAGTCACAGTTAGGCAAAGACTACCTATCTTCTATTCTTCAGTCGTTTACTGAAAGTAATGTTGATCTTATTCGCTTAGATGCGGCGGGCTATGCAATTAAACGCGCAGGTTCGAACTGCTTTATGCTTGAAGAAACCTTCGAATTTATCGAAGAACTATCAAACCGCGCACGTGGTATGGGCATGCAGTGTTTAGTCGAAATACACAGTCACTATCAAACTCAAATTGATATTGCTGCGCGTTGCGACAGTGTTTACGACTTCGCTTTACCTCCGCTTGTACTACACACCTTGTTCTCTAAAAATGCAGAGGCATTGGCATACTGGCTTTCAATTTCGCCACGTAACTGCTTTACCGTGCTTGATACTCACGATGGCATCGGCATTGTTGACGTGGGCGCGAGTGGTGACAAACCAGGTCTTCTTACCGCAGATGCGATTAACTCACTCGTTGACCAAATACATGAAAATTCCAATGGCGAGTCTAAAAAAGCCACCGGCGCTGCGGCAAATAATGTAGACCTTTACCAGGTAAACTGCACATATTACGATGCGTTAGGTAAAGATGACTTCGCTTATTTGGTTGCACGCGCCATTCAATTTTTTAGCCCGGGTATCCCTCAAGTATACTACGGAGGTTTGCTTTCTGTTGAAAACGACATGGCTTTACTTGCTAAAACCAATGTTGGCCGCGACATCAACCGCCCATACTTGTCTACTGCCATGGTAAAAGAAGCCGTTGAAAAGCCAGTGGTTAAAGGCTTGATGCAGCTTATTAGGCTAAGAAACGAAAGCGATGCTTTTAACGGTGTATTTGACGTGAGTTACATCAACAACGTATTCGTGCTTTCGTGGAAAAACGGCAACCATGCGGCGTCACTAAACGTGAACTTTAGCACAATGGATGCAACTATTCATACGGTGGATAATGGTGAAGAAAGCGTGTTGTCAATCAACACGCTACTTGCTTAAAACGCAATCTTTAGCGATAGTTTAGCTACTTAGCGCTCAGCTATTCAGGAATTAACACGTGCCGTCAATGCGCTTAAACGCATTAGCGGCACGTAAACCTTGAATTAGCCATTACGATTTAAGTATTACAAGCCCCACCAGAAGAACTGGTATTGTTGTGAATTAACTCAGTACTCGTTTACCTAAACGACGTATTATTTTGTGTTGGTGTTTTATCTGTAGTCGTCGTTATACGCCCTACCCCAGTCACATAGCTCACGTAAAGTTGGCTCTAGTGTACGGCCTAAATCGGTAAGAGAATACTCTACACGAGGGGGCACTTCTGCATACACTTTCCTGTTTACCAACCCATCACGCTCTAACTCTCTTAACTGCTGTGTAAGCATTTTTTGGGTAACGCCTTGCAGTCGTCTACGCAACTGACTGAAACGTAGCGTTTTATGGCAAAGGTGCCACAAAATAACCCCTTTCCATTTACCGCCTATTATCTCAAGGGATACTGCTACGCCACAAATGTATTGATTTGAGTCGTTCTTATTTTCTGCAGCATTTGGCTCATTATCTTGTTTCTGGCTTTTTAGGACGGCGTTATTATCAATGTCTGATGTCACATCACTTTCCTCTGCCACTACACTGTTCAAAGTTGCGGTCATACTACTCCCTCTTAGAGTAATTACGTTCATATTCACTACGTAAAAGGCATTATTATTGATGTCAGCATTGATGTCGGTGCCCTTTGCTAAAGCGACCAGTCGAACAAAGGATTTACATCACGCCAATAGTATCTTTTAGGGTACTACCCTACTAAAAAGTGCATACTTGCGCAAAGTTTATATATCGTCACAATGGGTAGCGTAATCATTCGACTAACGGAGACAGGTATGACATCGTTTAAAGCTTTGCTTGTAGAAAAGCAGGAAGATAAATCCTTCACGCGCAACGTAACGCAGCGCTCAACTGATGACTTGCCTGAAGGCACGCTACTCATTAAGGTGCATTATTCATCGCTTAACTACAAAGATGCACTGTCAGCCACCGGCAATCCGGGTGTGAGCAGAAACTTTCCTCATACCCCAGGAATTGATGCAGCAGGCACGGTGGTATCGTGTGGTAACAATCGCTTTAAAGAAGGAGACGAAGTTATTGTCACCGGATTTGACCTCGGCATGAATACCGCTGGAGGCTTTGGCGAATACATCAGAATTCCAAGTGAATGGGCGGTAGCTAAGCCAAATGGACTTACGTTGAGAGAGTCAATGATCATTGGTACCGCAGGTTTTACTGCAGGACTATCGGTACAAGGCTTGGTTGAACACGGCGTGACTCCTGACAAAGGCGATATTCTAGTCACTGGCGCTACAGGAGGCGTGGGCTCTGTCGCTGTTGCCCTGTTGGCCAAAGCTGGCTTTTCGGTTGTGGCATGCACTGGAAAAAAAGAGCACGAGTCATTTTTAAAGACACTTGGCGCAAGCAAAGTGATAACTCGCGACGAACTATTAGAAAACAAAGAACGCCCCATGCTTAAAGAGCAATTCGCTGGCGCCGTTGATACAGTAGGCGGAGAGTATCTAGCACAGGCAATCAAAGCTACGCAATATGGCGGCGCAGTGACGTGCTGCGGTCTTACGGCTGCTGCAGATCTTAACGTGAGTGTATTTCCATTTATCTTGCGAGGCGTTTCATTGCTTGGAATCGACTCTGTGCAGTGCCCTATGCCACCCCGTTTGAGGTTGTGGGACAAGCTTGCTAGTGAATGGAAGCTAAACTGCCTTGATGACCTTACCGAGGAAGTGACCCTTGATGCGGTAAATGAAAAGATAGACGCAATCTTAAAAGGGCAGATTTCTGGCCGTACTTTGGTTAATGTTCAAGGCTAAGTACATAAAAAGAAGGCACCTTAATATGGTGCCTTCGGTTTATCTGGCTCGCCCCTACGAGTGACTAGTTCCCGTCGTTACTCATTTTTTTAGCCAAGTGAATGGTGCTGACCTGCTTTGCTCTTCGCGAGCGAACCTTAATATTCAGAATTTCTACAATAAACGAGAACGCCATCGCAAAATAAACATACCCCTTAGGTACATGAACATCAAAGCCTTCTGTTATTAAGGTAAAGCCCACTAAAATCAAAAACGATAAAGCCAGCATTTTGATGGTTGGGTTTGCATCCACAAAGTCGCCAATCGGCTTTGCAGCTACTAGCATCACTGCTACTGACGCAACAATAGCAATAACCATGATGCTCAAATGTTCAACTAACCCTACTGCTGTGATAACAGAGTCGAGAGAAAAGATAACATCGAGCACCGCAATTTGAACCAAAATTGAGAAAAAACCAGAAGCTGCTACTTCCGTAGTTGATGCTTCGGTCACCTCGAAACTGGCATGTATTTCGTGGGTTGATTTTGCAATAAGAAAGAGGCCGCCCAACACTAAAATAATGTCACGGCCAGATATTTCATTCCCAAAGAGGCTAAATAACGGATTAACTAAGCCCATTACCCAAGCCAAACTAAATAGCAATAACAGTCGCGAGCCCATGGCTAAACCAAGGCCTATTTGACGTGCTTTATTTCTTTGATGTTCAGGTAGCCTGCCCACCAATATTGAAATAAAGATTATGTTATCAATACCAAGCACTATCTCTAATGCCATTAAGGTGCCTAATGCCACCCAAGCTTCTGGATTGCGCTATAAACCTTAGCCAAAACCACCTAATTTAGCGCATAGTATTACGGAATATCATCTCAAGCACGCTTTCTTTAGAAGCCCTCTAGTACTAACTTACCTATAGCACGCCCTTCTTCTAAAATTTTGTGAGCCTCGATTAAGTTAGCCGCATTTATTTTACCTAAATGCTTGCCTACAGTAGTCTTAATTTTACCGTCGTCGATAAGCGATGCTACATGAGTAAGTAAGCGGCTTTGCTCTGCCATATCGTCGGTTTCAAACATGGAGCGCGTAAACATGAACTCCCAATGAAGTGACAAGCTCTTCTGCTTAAGCTTGGCTACGTCAAGACTTTCTGGGTCGTCAATTAACGCCAGTTTGCCCTTCGGCTTCATAACTTCAACAAAGCTTTCAATGTACTGGTGCGTATTATTTAAACTTGCGACATGAGTCACTTCACCGATGTTTAAGGCCTTGATTTGCTCAGCCATAGGCTTGCTATGATCCACTACGTAGTCGGCACCTAACTCCTGAACCCAGTTTTTTGAGCTTTCGCGCGAGGCAGTGGCGATCACGGTAGCCCCCGTTAGTACTTTAAGTAATTGCAGCATAATGGAACCCACGCCACCAGCTGCGCCTACCACAAGCACAACCTCATCGCTCTTTTCACTTTGTTGCCTTAGAGCAAGATGATCAAACAACAATTCGTATGCTGTGATTGTGGTTAGAGGAAGTGCCGCAGCATCGCTGTCTGACAGAGACTTAGGCGCTTTACCGACAATACGTTCATCAACTAATTGAAACTCTGCGTTTGAGCCGGCTCTGGTAAGATCGCCAGCGTAGTAAACTCTGTCACCAACTGCGAACTCGGTAACATCAGCGCCTATATCAACGATTTCACCTACTGCATCCCACCCCAGAATTTTGGGATCACCTCCATTAGGATTAACGCGATGACGAATTTTATAATCCACAGGGTTAACTGCTATCGCACTTATTTTTACAAGTAAATCTCGACCCGACGCGCTGGGCTTTTCGATGTCAATATCCACCAGTGCATTAGGCTCATTAATACCAAGTGAGTGGTTATAACCAATAGCTTTCATCATTTGTCTCTCCTTTGAGTAATATCATCATCATACTCTTGATTAAATTTGGATAAACAGCACAATAAAAGAAACATTATCAAATAGTTTTTGAAAGCCATGTTACTCGACGACTTGAATGTAGTAATAAAAGTTGCTGAATTTAGAAACATTACTGCAGCAGCGACACATTTGAATATGCGTACAGCAACCGCAAGTGCTGCGGTCAAACGCGTAGAACAGGCCCTTGGTGCCGAATTATTTGTTCGTACTACACGCTCACTACGTCTGTCGTCTGCGGGTGAAAGGTTTTTGCCAACGTGCCAAGAAGCCATGTCAATGCTGGCTAATGCCAAGCAGAACTTAAAGGGCGATACTGGCGTGATTGAGGGCGAGCTTAGGTTAGGTTTATCGTCTGATTTAGGCCGAAATGTGATTGCGCCTTGGCTAGATGACTTTATGGATTTACATGACAAAATAACCGTAAAGCTCAACCTGAGTGACAGCAACATTGACTTTTATCGCGATCCCGTCGATTTAGCGCTAAGGTACGGTACTCCAACCGATGCGAATGTATACGGTTTCAAAATTTGTGATGTACCAAGTTTACTTGTTGCCTCCCCTTCTTATATCAGCTCTCATGGTGCCCCTGAAAAATTTGAAGACTTGCAAACACACAACGGGCTTTTTTACCAACTACACGACAAGGTATATAACGAATGGGAGTTTTTTCACAAAGGGACACCGCTGAAGATAAAAATGCGAGGCAACAGAACCGCAAACGACGGAGAAATAGTAAAGCGTTGGGCCGTCGCGGGTAAAGGTATTGCTGTTAAATCTGGCTTAGATGCGTGCGACGACATTTTAAAGGGTCGACTTGTAACCTTGTTACCCGAATATCAACCTAAACCGAAACAGCTTTGGCTGATTTGCCCTAGCCGCCAATCTATTACTCCAGCAGTAAGACTATTCAGAGATATGCTGAAAGAGCGCTGCGCTGAATGTTTAGCGCAGCTAACCGCATTCAGCGTATCAAAATATCAAAAATAGACGAGTATCTGTGCATTTACTTTTGAATACTTTGATTTAGCTGTGCGTAAGCTTCCTCAAAACCTGTCAACGATATGGGCAAAGTAACTTGCTGGTTTTCAGATTTTTGAAACGCTATTAACATAGTCTGTCCATTGTGCATTTGTTTCAAAAGTTCGTTGTCGATTTTCACTATACTTTGGCAAGACTTCTCGTCACAGCCTGAGAATGGCACTTGTATGGATGCAAAATCGTCTATTTTTACTCCTACACCATTTTTTGTGAGTGTATTTTTTGGAAGCTTTATTTTCAATACTGGAAAATCTTGCGAATAGGAGTAGTCAACGTTGACGCCCAATAGCACTTTTTTTGCTTCTTTGTCTTTGGCAACGAGCTGGCTAAGCGTACACACAGACGAATCATTACATAGCAAACTCCAACTACCAAAGTCACTTGTGGTTACAGCCCATGAAAAAAACGATGCAAGTACTAAACTAACTGCTACTAAATATTTCACTTTCACCTCTTAGCAAAACGGGGAGCGCACGCTCCCCCTCTTTTATGACAACTTTATTGCTTCCGCTTTCTTATAACAAGCGTAGCAAACATTGCACTTAGCATTAGAAATAGAGTATTGGGTGTTGGCACAGATACAGGATCAGGTACAAACACAGTAACGGCATTCTGGTTCATGTTAACAACGCCAGAACCATCGAAAGTGAGGCCGGTTACAAATGCGTTCGGCGTAGGCTCGAGCATATTCGAAACATCAATTCCCATAATTCTGAAGCGGTCAACTGGGGTATTGAAGTCGTACTCCTCACCACCAGTGATATCTGTGCCTGTATCGAACCAATCCATCAGAACATTGTCCCAAAGAAATAGGTCAAACATGTTGTCGTCGTAACCTTCAGGCAAAAGTACTGACGCGATGTTTGGACCACTATTTACAATATAGTCATAGCCTACTGCCACATCTGGGTCGATGAACACAAGTTCATCTGGATCATCGATAGAGAATTCAAATTCATAGTCTGTCGGTGTTTCTGGATTAACAATAGGCAATATAGGGTTTTCTGGAGTATCACCCGGTAGTACGCCATCGCGAATAGCAAACTTCCAAATACCAGGCGTGCCCGTGTTGCTGTTACTTTCGTCTATATCAGCGATAGCGGCGGTTTGAGACCCCGGCACAGTGAAAAAGTTTTCCCCATCTCCGGCGTCATAACCCGCTTGTGCTGGAACGCCGTCTGACGCACTACCTGAAGTCCAGCCGATATCTTCATATCTAAACTCAACGTCGAAATTTCCCGCACCTGTGTCTTCCCGATCAATTAACACTAATTGGAACGTGTTTGTGGGGTTACTGTTTTGACTGTAGTAACCAACATCGTTCCATGTCACTACCAGCGTGTTTTCATTCGGTGAACCGATAAACACGTCGCCACACTCTGCACAGCGCGTATCTACATCGCCCCAAAATGGCGCGATCATTGGCTGGTTGCTTATGGGGAAGGGTCTTGGCGTAAAGGAGCTCACGGTGCCATTGAAGGTTATATTACCGTTATTGTTAATGAAGAATCTATCGTATGAAGTACCAAAGAAATTTACGCCACTATCGAAGGCAAGCGATTCAAATGCGTCAAATACGATAGCGCCCGATGAACCGTCGTCGTTACCATTCATCGCTAAGTTACCAAATCCACTTTCAGTAGAGCCTTCCCAGCCGGAAAGGAGCACTGAAGCATTGGCTGTGGTGCTTGAGATTGAGAATGCTAGCGCTGCGCTCGCCAACAGGGATAATGAAAAACGCGAAGACTTTTTCATGTATACGTCCTTGTAGTTTATGTTAATAAGAATTTCATTATTTAGCAGACCCGATTTAGCAAAGTGTAAGCCAAATCTAAAATAGCTTTTAAATACAGAAGCTTAAAAAATAAATAATGAATTAGTTTAATATAATGTAAAAAAACCTGACATCCTTGTCTTTAGATTTTCAGACGTACTATCGCTTGTATTCAGCAGGTATGCCTTTGCCTGGTGTGCTCATTTTAATAAACTCGCGTAGGTCTTGGTTGGACTGTTTTAAGTCGTCGCGACGCAGATACATCATGTGGCCGCTGCGATATCCCTTAAAGCTCAAACGGTCTTTTAAATTGCCACTTTGATCGAGCTGCCACATCGTATACTTGGCATCAAAGTAGTTCGTTGCGCCGTCGTAATAGCCAGCTTGAATCATCACATTCAGATACGGGTTTTGCGCCATGGCTAATCGCAAGTTCTCACCCGATTGATTATTGCTTCTATCCCACGGGTGCACGTTTCCAAACATGTTGTACTTAATATCAGTTTTGTAGTTTAACTCTTCACGCAAATAGTAATTAATAGCGGGCGTGAACGAATGAAGCCATGATGTTAGCTCAGCCCAATAGTCAGGGCGGTCGCCGCTTTGCTTAGCATCTATACCTAAATAGCGGCTGTCTAAACGACCTAGCGTCTTCCCTTCGTCGCGCAGTAAGTCTTTCCAGAAAAATGCAGTGCTCACGTCTAAGTTGTTTTGCGCAATAGACGCTTCACTTAACCCAGAATAGCGTGCCATTTGCGTTAACACATCTCGCTTTTCCGTTTCACCAATGAAGCCACCTTTGGCCAGAGCAGGAATAAGCGTATTGATGGTGAAGTCTTCAACTTCAGGCAATAGCTCAGTAAGATCTTTGTTTTGCAACGCGGGTTCAAGCTTATTGTGATACCACGCCGCGGCAGCAAAATAAGGCAGTCGATTAGCGGCTTTTACCGGCCCGTTGCGCTCTATACCAATATCGGTTGGCGATACAAGCACAACGCCGTTTAAGTACATCCATTGGCGATTTTGAAGCTCTAATGCTAATCCTGACACACGCGTCGTGCCGTAACTTTCACCGATAAGATATTTAGGTGAACGCCAGCGATTATTACGCGTTACAAAAGTATTCACCCAGTCTGCCAAATAGCTAATATCGGCATTTACACCAAAGAACATTTTCTGCTGTTCATCTTGCGATGGCATGCTGCCGTCAGCTTTAGGCAGCACGCGGCTGTACCCTGTATTCACTGGGTTAACAAACACAATGTCAGCCACATCCAAAATGGAGTAAGGATTGGTTTGAACACCATAGGGCTGAACTGGATAGCCTTCATCGTCAATATTAAGAATACGAGGGCCTGTGTAGGCTACATGCATCCACACTGACGCAGAGCCTGGACCACCGTTAAAAGAAATAATAAGCGGGCGCTCAGTATTCTCTTTTACGTCAGTGCGCTGATAGTAAGTGTAAAACAAAGTGGCAACCGCTTCGTCTTTACTGTTCCAAACCGGTTGAGTACCCGTGGTAGCACTGTACTTTACGCGCTTGCCTAGGATTTTAGTTTCGTGCTCTGTCACTACACTGCTATCAATTTTTATTGAACGAGCATGGGCAGATGCGCTTTCTTCTTGCGCTGAAGCACTGGTAGTTAAGCTTACAAAAGCAATTAAGGCTGCCGTTAACCATGCTAGGGTCGCGTGCGATTGCGCTTTGTGTTTATTTTTACCCAGACTTAATAATACGGGCGATGTATTTCTAACTAAGGATTGAATATTCATCATTATTATCTTTGAGTGTCGTTAATTTTATCTTTTTTGTGTTGTCTTTGTATTGCACGCTTTACTATATCGCTGTTCACATGACAGCTTAGCAATGAACGACAAAACGACCAATTTCTTCGATACATTTCTGTAACACGGTTAAGCCTTTCAAATATTCTCAGGGCCATTGATTTTTATGTGTGTAATGAGTTCAGGGAAAAACGTTAAGAATCTCGCTTCAATCTCGTCTCTGTTCGTATTAATATCATCCACAGCAAGATGAAACGTGTTGGGGAAACGAATACGTTTAGCAACCACAGCAATCGCCTTAGCAATGCCCTCTTCCTTAGCATAATCTTCAAACCAGTCATGGGTTATCATATGCCCAACACTGTGCTGCATCGTTCTTGGCATAGTGGGCAATCGCTGTTCTAACAATGCGAAACTCTGTTCCCTGAAGTCGTCAAAACCCTGTGCTGTAAACGACGCCCAATGTTTAATTAGCAAGTGATCGAAGTAGATATCCAGCGCCACAGGTGCAAAGCGCCGACGACTTTTATGAAATAACGCCTTTGCTGCTAAGACGCTGGTATGACTGTCGGTGAACCTATCCACTTCATAGTGGTTTTTAAGACCTAGCTGTACCGCTTGTCCAAACTCTTTAATATCAACACCCCGCCTGAAGTCACCGAGTAAGTTACCGAATTGAGAATCGGCAGTTGGTCGGGCTAAGAAAAGATGGGCAAGATAATTTATTTTGTAATTTATTGGCCTCTATTTTAAGTTGTAAGGGCTTGTTGGTATCAAGTAAAATTGCGGTCCAATTCAGATACGCTAAATTTGTACTTTTATAAACCGAACTGCCGAAACTAGCGTTGGCAGCAGCCAAATTCAAATGTAACTGAAAAACCATAGCACTTAAAATTGAGTTTCAACATGTCTGTAATATCCACTTCTGAAGTCACGTCTCTACTTTCACCAATCAATGCCTTTTTACATTGCGAGACGCCTCAGTCATGGATAGACGAAGCGCAGAAAGAGGAAAACCTTCGCGTTATCCTTACTGACCACCTAATTTGCGAGCTTAAAGCAGCTCAGTCTGCTATGTACCTACTTCGCCGCTATGTGGCCGATGAAGAAACCAGTAAGGTATTGCTGGGCTGGTTGAAACCTTACGAAGACTTCACTTACCGCCACGAAGGCGATTGGCAATCGCTTAATACTAAGCACCTTTCCAAAAATGTATTTAACACAGAAGGGCTAGACACTTTTAAAAAAGACATGCTTGATAAAATGGTCATGCTAATTAAAGAAGAGCTTCATCATTTTTACCAAGTACTAGAAATTATGCACGAGTTGGGGTTTGAATATAAGTCGGTAACATCCAGTCGTTACGCCAATGGCTTATTGCGTCACGTACGCACTTACGAACCTGAAAAGCTTGTCGACAAGCTCATTTGTGGTGCCTACATTGAAGCGCGCTCCTGTGAACGCTTTGCCAAACTTGCGCCGTATGTTTCCGAAGATTTAGGCAAGTTCTATGTGTCGCTGTTGCGCTCTGAGGCCAGACACTTTGAAGACTACCTAACGCTGGCTGGGCAAATCGCTAAAACCGATATTTCAGAGCGCGTTGCCCACTTCGGAAGCGTTGAAAAATCGCTGATTGAAAGCGACGATGACGAATTGCGTTTCCACTCAGGCGCACCACGCTAAAGTTAACGCTTTGCATCCGTTTATAAATTAATCAATTTATGTTGACGGCTTAGTCATTCTGCTGCACACTCAATTTGTAAACATATTGTTAACGGCAGTGTTTGGCGCTTTGCGCTGTGTTTGTGTTTCCTTGGTTTTACGGTTAATCCGTGTGTTCTCCCTGCCTCACAACAATATTTTTTAAAATAATAACGTTGGTGAACGAGGCAGGACTTTATGATTTTGAATCATTTAATTGGTATTTACACTCATCCAAAAGAAGAGTGGCAAACCATTGATACCAAACACGAAACCTATTTTTACGCGCTTACCCATATCGCTTTTATATCTCTCATTCCATCACTCGTGGCCTATTATTCCAGTGCCCATACTGGCTGGAGTATCGGCGCAGGTGACATAATTCGCCTTAGCGAAAATACCGCCATTATGATGGGTATAGGCATGTATTTTGGCTTGATTGCAGGCGTGGTCGCATTGGCTGTACTTATTCATGAGTTGGCTAAAGCGTTTGATGCGACACCAACTTATACGCAGTCGCTGGAACTTGCGGCCTACACGGCTACACCGTTGTTTATGGTGGGCTTCGCAGGTCTTTACCCAGAACTCTGGGTAGTGATGACGGCGCTGTTAGTCGGTATTAGCTATTCGGTATACCTGCTCTACTCTGGCGTGCCAATTTTGATGCATATGCCAGAAGATAAAGGGTTCATTTATTCAAGCTCTGTAGTGACATGTGGGCTAGTATTGCTCGTTATTCTAATGACAGGTTCAGTATTGGTGTGGGGACTGTCCGGCGGACCGGTATTTGTTCACTAGCCTCTTTCATTGAAATAAAGCATTAAAAAGCCGCTTTAGAAAGCGGCTTTTTGTTATATCAAAGAGCGTCTTACATTAATCAGCGGCATCAATATTATGCACATCAAGATTGCTAAGCTCTGCTTGTACCACTGGCGCTTTTCTTGACGCTTCACCGCGCGACATATCAATTCGCTCAAGGTACTCTTGGTCGATATCTGCAGTAATATAGTTACCATCAAAAACAGACGTTTCAAAACGCTGAATGGTTTCGTTCTCTTCGCGAACGGCATCCACTAAGTCAGAAATGTCTTGGAAGATAAGGCCATCTGCTTGGATAAGCTCTGCAATTTGATCGATTTCACGACCATAAGCAATCAGTTCGTTTGCCGATGGCATATCAATACCATACACATTTGGGAAACGAATTTCTGGAGCAGCTGACGCAAAGTATACTTTCTTCGCACCTGACTCACGCGCCATCTCAATGATTTGACCCGATGTAGTACCGCGCACGATAGAGTCATCGACAAGTAGTACACTCTTACCTTTAAACTCAGATGAGATTGCGTTTAGCTTACGGCGTACTGATTTTTTACGCATGGTTTGGCCAGGCATAATGAAAGTACGGCCAATGTAGCGGTTTTTAACGAAGCCTTGGCGATATGGCAAATCCAGTGTGTTTGCGATTTGAAGCGCCACATCCATCGACGTTTCTGGAATAGGAATAACCACGTCGATATCCAAATCTGCCCATTCGCGCTTAATTTTTTCACCTAGCTTACGGCCCATGTTTACACGCGATGCATAAACTGAAATGCCATCTATGAAGCTATCTGGGCGAGCAAAATAAACAAACTCAAAGATACACGGAGAGGTTACTGGATTCTCGGCGCACTGTCTGGTGTGCAGTTGACCCTCTTCGGTAATGAATACCGCTTCACCTGGCATTACATCGCGTACAAACTGGAAGCCAACAGCATCAAGCGCCACGCTTTCAGATGCCACCATCCATTCCTCACCCAGCTCGCTCATACGCTTACCGAGTGCTAGAGGACGAATACCGTGCGGGTCGCGAAACGCTACAATACCTTGGCCGATGATGGCCGCAACAACTGCGTAGGCACCACGAATTTTCTTATGAACTTTCGTAACCACTTCAAAAATGTGTTCGGCACTTACGCTTAAACCTGCTACCTGCTGCAGTTCATGCGCAAGAATGTTAAGCAATAATTCTGAATCTGAGGTGGTGTTGATGTGGCGGCGTGCAATGCGGAATACTTCTTCCTGTAGCTCATGAGCGTTGGTAAGGTTGCCGTTATGAGCAAAGGCAATACCAAACGGCGAGTTCACATAAAACGGTTGCGCCTCTGCAGAGCTTGATGTACCCGCGGTAGGATAGCGAACATGGCCAATACCCATGTTGCCAGACAGCCTCTTCATATGACGCGTATGGAAAACATCTCGAACCAAACCATTTGCCTTACGCAAATTAAACATATTTTGGTCGATAGTCATTATGCCTGCGGCATCCTGTCCACGGTGTTGAATAACCGTTAGACCGTCGTACAGTGACTGAGCTACGGGCGTTTTACCAACTATTCCGACTATACCACACATGTGCGTTACCTATTTCAAGCGGGATTTAAGAAACTGGAGGAGTCTTTCACATAGCTGAAAAACCACTCAATGATGACACCAAACTCTGGAATGAGTACCGATGCTTGCCACCAATCTGAGGAAGCTGCACCAGTAAAGGTATCCATAAAAAAGAGCAATGCGCTAACTATAAGCACGCCACGCAGTGCGCCAAAAACTATACCGAGTGCCCTATCTGTTCCAGACAGCCCTGTTGCCTGAACCAATTGGCTAATCACGTAATTGATCATGCCGCCAAGAATGAGCGTGGTGACAAACAATGCTGCAATTGCAGCACCGTTTTTTAAGTAAGGATCGTCAATGGCTGTGAAGTAAACGGCGAGGTCAGCGTAGAAATTGCTTGAAATAAAGAGTGCAGCAAACCATACCACTAACGAGATGGCTTCTTTAACAAACCCTCTGATCAGGCTTATTAAGGTAGATACCGCAATGATACCCAGTATGGAAAAGTCTACCCAGTTCATCGTCTCTTTATTGCGTTGATGTTGCTTTTTATCGTAAAGCAACGAGCCTTTGGCGAGATGGCGCGCATTCTAACAGAAGATAAAAATATTACTAGTCTGTAATACCAATCCCTGTTGCTCTGTCCGTGCTTAATTCGACTAGCGCCAGGAACAATGCGCACTATTCAACTTTGAACGTAGTGACCTTACCTTTAAGACTCGTGAGTTCCTTTAAGTGAGGTAGTGCCGATTCCAGTTTTTTCTTGTCTAAATCTGGGCCAACAAAAACTTTATTAAGCGGGCCAGAACTGGTTTGAATTTTGCGACTAAACGCACGATACCCAGCCTTTTCCAGTTTTGTCAGCAGTGCCTTCACGTTTTTCTCGTGTCGGAAGCTGCCAAGTTGAATAACCCAACCAGCGTCATCGTCTGCGGCACTTTTTGTATTAACCACCGTTTGGCTTGCTAGATTGTCCTCTTCTTCAAAGGCTTTCACCGCTGGCGCTTTTGCGGTAGTGGCTTCACCTGCACTACCACTTTCCCCTGCGCCAGAAGAATCCAAATCATCATCTAATGCCGTTTCATCTTGAATTTCAACCGCTGGCACCGCAGCTTTCGCCACGCGCTCTGATGGAAACGATTCTGGCTCTACGATGGGCTTTTTAGGCGGATTAGCAGGTACAGAGACAAAAGGTTCTCTGTTTGTTTGCTTTTTGCCATCAAGAAAGTCTGGTAAAAAGATTACCGCTAGGGCGACAACAATAATTGTCCCCACCAGTCTATTCTTTAATGCCGATGTCACTGTGCTCTCCTGCTTGAATACACGGTTTTACTCTACAATGCGCGTGTTAGTTTTGCTCAGCAAGCACGTCTGCTACGGTAACAAAAGAACCAAAAACGAGAATAAGTTCACCAGTTTGATAATCTGCAAGCGCGCGCTGATATGCCGAGGTCACGTCCTGAAACGTGTCTATATTCTCTATGGTTGTGCCGGCATTAACAAGTGCATTTTCAAGTACTTCTGCCTTGCAGCCCCGAGGACCACTCGTTGACGCTACGTACCACTTGGCATTAAGTGTCGCCAGTGGCGCTAAGGTCTCTGCAATAGACTTATCTTTTAGCATGCCCACCACAACGCGCATTTGGCTTACATCGTAACGGTTTAGCCAATCTTGCATAGCTGTCGTCGCTTGTGGATTATGGGCAACGTCTACAACTACTAACGGGGAATCACTGATAGTCTGCTGGCGCCCCGGCATGGTGGTGTTCTCAATAATATCTCTTACCACGCTTTCTTCGGGCAGCAAATCTAGTAGCTCCAGCGCGGCCAACGCTGTACTCGCATTTTGAAGTGGAATTTTAGGATAAGGTAGCGACGTATAACTATTGCTCTTCCCTTTCCAGCTCCACTCACTGTAATCACTTGCTACCACTGTTTCGAAATCTTGTGTAGCCCAACGTACGTTAGCTTGTAGCTCGTTAGCCACATCGTAAAGCGATGATGGAGGAAACAGTTCACCAACCACTGCATTGCCCTTTTTGCGCATAATGCCCGCTTTTTCCCGAGCAATTTTTTCGCGGGTGTTACCAAGCCAATCTTGATGGTCAAGATCGATAGTCGTAATAACAGCTAGATTGGGATCAATAATGTTGGTGGCATCCAAACGTCCGCCTAGGCCTACTTCAAGAATGACCACATCAACAGCCCATGACTGCATCATTTTCATGGCAGCCAGTGTACCGAACTCAAAGTAAGTTAGAGTAATAGGTTCGCCACCGGTGTCTTTTCGCGCATTTTCAACAAACTCAAATGCATTTACAAATTCATCGGCAGGCGGTAATTCGCCGTTGTAACGCACGCGTTCACGATAGTCGGTTAAATGGGGGGAACTGTATACCGCAACACTTTTGCCTTGCGAAAGCATGGCCTGCTCAAGTAAGCGGCACGTTGTGCCTTTACCGTTTGTGCCTGCTACAGTAATAACCAAAGACTGGCTGAGTGAGAGTGCCATGGCATTGGCCACTTCTTTCACTCTGTCTAGCCCCATATCGATGGCGCTAGGATGAATAGATTCTAGGTAGGATAACCACTGGCTCAGGCTTTTTTGCGAAGATGAAGACGCTGAGGCGTTTTCTGCGTGTGGCGCTGAGCCAGTATTTAAATTGTTTTCGTTATTCACTAATTCTTATAATGCAACTTAACCAACAGGCTGTGTAATCTATCACGCATATCTCTGCGGTCAACAATCATATCAATTGCACCTTTCTCAACAAGGAATTCACTGCGCTGGAAACCTTCAGGCAGCTTTTCTCTTACTGTTTGTTCGATTACGCGAGGACCCGCAAAGCCGATTAGCGCTTTTGGCTCGGCTACGTTTACGTCACCAAGCATTGCCAAGCTTGCAGATACACCACCCATTGTAGGGTCGGTAAGTACACTAATATAAGGCAGGCCTTTCTTGCTCATTTTAGCAAGCGCTGCAGATGTTTTAGCCATTTGCATTAGCGACATCAATGCTTCTTGCATACGTGCACCACCACTTGCACTAAAGCAAATAAGCGGCATATCGTTTTCTAAACATGCATTAACAGCAGCAACGAAGCGAGCGCCTACAACCGATGCCATTGAGCCGCCCATAAACGCAAACTCAAAACACGCAACTACTACCGGCATACCTTTTAGCTTGCCCTGCATTACCACTAGTGCGTCTTTTTCGTTTGTTGCCTTTTGTGCAGCAACAATACGGTCTTTATAACGCTTAGAGTCTTTGAATTTAAGTACGTCTTGTGGCTCGTGCTCTGCACCTAACTCAACGCGATCGCCATCGTCTAAGAACGCATCGATACGGCGGCGCGCCGTAATACGCATGTGATGGTCACATTTAGGGCAAACTTCCTGAAGTTTTTCCAGTTCGCTCTTATATAGCACTGCTTGGCATGAACCACACTTCGTCCAGATACCTTCTGGTACGTTACCTTTGGTTGATGTTTGCGTGCGAGGAAGAATTTTTTGAATCCAGCTCATGGAAATTGAATCCTTTGTTTTTTGTTTGCCGACCATGACGATTGATGTATTTTCATACTTGTGGTCAACAACACATTAATTTTTTAAGTTTCATACTGTATTACAAAGAAAAAATACGTAACACAATAGAACAGCTACCTAATATAGCGCGCTATTAGACCACAATACAACGAAATGGAAAAAACAAAACTGGTCTTAGAAGTTGGCAAGGGATGATTTGAAGATACACTCTTCAATACAACCTGAGTTAACTACTAGCCGATGTGCAGCTAACTCAGATTGAAAAATTTAAAGGCGAAGGTAGATAGATTAGGCTTCTGGAAGGAATAGTGGTCCTAAAGGCGGCTTAGGTAAACCATGCTCGTCAGGGTAAGTGACGTCGACCAAGTACAACCCATTTGGCTTCGCCGTGGCTGCAGATTTACTTCTGTCTTTCAGGCTTAACAAGTGAGCTATCCAATTTACGTCTTGCTCCCCTGCCCCAATCTCAACAAGCGCGCCCGTGATATTGCGAACCATATGATGCAAGAAAGCATTGGCTCGAATATCAATTATAACGTATCGCCCTTGGCGATATACGCTTACATCAGTAACGTTGCGAAATGGCGTTTTACTTTGGCAAAGCGCTGCGCGGAACGAGGTAAAGTCTTGCTCGCCTAGCAAGGCTTGTGCGGCAACATGCATTTTTTTCTCATCTAATTCGCGGTGAATATGGGTAACACCGGAATGGAGAATAGCTGGGCGCATTTTCGCATTATGAATAACGTAACGATAGCGGCGATGGGTAGCAGAAAAACGTGCATGGAAATCATCGCTGACGTTCTTTGCCCAGGTAACAGCAACAGAGTTAGGCAGATTCGCATTTACGCCGAGTGTCCAAGCGCGCTCTGAGCGTGGTGCATCACAGTTAAAGTGAACCACTTGCCCAGTAGCATGTACACCAGCATCGGTACGTCCAGCGCATTGTACTTCAATGGGTTGGTTGGCTACTGTCGATAGTGCCTTTTCAAGATGTTCTTGAACACTTGGTACTTCACGCTGGCGTTGCCATCCGTATACAGCAGCACCGTCGTATTCAATCCCTAAGGCAATTCGCCCCATATCTGTATTACCCCGTTTCTGAAAAGGCGCTAAGTGTAGTCATGTCGCTTGCAACATGCAATGCCGCTAATACGCAAAACTCTTTTAGGTCATAGAAAATGAATATTCATCACCTAAAACAAAAACGGCCTGCGTATCTTGTAAATACACAGGCCGTCCAAAATCTCAAACGAGAGCGCGGTTATGCGCATAAGAGCAGACTACTTAAGCAATATTCGCTAAAATCGATGCGGCTTCCTGTTTTTGCTCTTCGCTACCCTCTTTCATTACTTCTTCAAGCAACTCTTTTGCAGCGTCCACATCGTCCATTTCAATATAAGCGCGAGCTAAGTCCAGGTTAGCGTTCTGCCCTGCGTCTTTATCTATATCAATCACCGTATCTTCATCAGATACACCTGTGAAGTCAGATAAACTTACATCAAGATCTAGTGCTTGGCTATCCGGGTCAATAGCGTCTGCATCATCGCCATCGTCCATTAAAGCCTCTACATCAAGGAAGTCTTCTGGTGGCGTTTGCGCGTCACTTTCACCATCGACATCACTAAGTAAGGCGGCAAGATCTAAATCAGGGTTATCTAGTTTAAGATCATCCTCTTGAGCCTTTTCAGTCTCAACGGATTGAGCCTCTTGTTCGTCCTCTTCAATTTCAGTTGGCGTGGCAATATCCAATTCCACATCATCTGGAATTTCAATGTCGTCTAATGCAAGTTCCGAATCATCTTCTTCAAGGGCGAAAGTATCTTCGTCGTCTTCTTGCTCAGACTCAAAAGCACCATCTTCGTCTAGCTCAAAGGTTTCATCTTCTTCGTCTAGTTCAAACGTATCATCGCTTTCGTCGAATCCAAGGTTGTCGTCACTCCCTTCTAACTCGAATGTGGCTTCATCATCTTCCTGCTCAAGTTCGAAAGTATCTTCACTCTCTGCTGAAGATGCTTCTGGATCCTGACCGTCGTCATCACTTTCAATTTCACTGGTGTCGACATCACTTGTATCAACAATAGCGTCTGACTCAAGACTTTGAAGAAGCTCATCGAATTCCGCACTGTCAAGATCGTCAAGAATCTCGTTGTCGTCTACATGATCGTCGTCACCGGAAGCAGACAGCCAGTCGTCAAGGCCAGGAACATCGTCAAGTTCGTTAAAGTCTTCTTCGCTGTTCTTATCTGAATCGCTTTGGTTTAAATCAGTTTCTTCAGGTGAGCTCGATTCTTCAGCAGCACTAGATTCTGATGATATTTCGTCACCTTCATCTTCACCGTCTACTACACCGTCAATTTCTTGCTCTAATTCAAAGCTTTCTACTTCGTCATACGCAGCGTTTAACAGGCTGTCGTCGTATTCATCACTGTCTTCTGCTGAAGCATCTTCCGCTGGCTCTGTTGGCGCTGAGGGCTTTTCCTGCGCTGATGGCTCTTCCGTATCCATCTGACTGAACGAAGGAATATCATCCATCATCTGTCTTTCAAACGCTTCAATAGCGTCATCTAGTGGATCGTCTGACGTTTGCCCTGCCTTTTCTTCAGCGTCTTCATCGACAGCGTCGAGCTCTGGCTCTACGCCTGTTTCTGGCTGTAGTTCTGCCTCGGCTTCCGTTTCTAGCTCTACTTCATCTTCCGAGTCGGTTTCAGGCTCAGCTTCGAATTCTAGCTCTGATTCTGGCTCTGGCTCAGATTCAAGTTCCGCCTCTAATTCAGGCTCAATCTCAGTATCTTGTTCTGCATCTACTTCAGTGCCAAACTCTGGTTCACCTTCGGCTTCCGCCTCTAGCTCTACTTCATCTTCCAAGTCGGTTTCAGGTTCAACTTCAGTTTCAGGTTCAACTTTTTCTTCTGGTTCCTGGTCTTGTTCTGTTTCAGAATCGATATCCTGTTCTACTTCAGATTCAGCTTCAAATTCTAGCTCTGATTCCGGCTCCGGCTCAGATTCAAGTTCCGTTTCTAGTTCAGGCTCAATCTCAGCGTCTTGTTCTGCTCCTATTTCAGTGCCAAACTCTGGCTCTGAATCTAGTTCTGACTCTGGTTCACCTTCGGCTTCCGCCTCTAGCTCTACTTCATCTTCCAAGTCGGCTTCAGGCTCAGCTTTTTCTTCTGCTTCTTGGTCTAGTTCTGTTTCAGAATCGAAATCCTGTTCGAATTCAGATTCAGAATCAGCTTCAAATTCTAGCTCTGATTCCGGCTCCGGCTCAGACTCAAGTTCCGCTTCTAGTTCAGGCTCAATCTCAGCGTCTTGCTCTGCTTCTACTTCAGTGCCAAGCTCTGATTCTAGTTCTGACTGCGGTTCACCTTCGGCTTCCGTCTCAAGTTCTACTTCATCTTCAATGTCAGCTTCTAGCTCAGCTTCTGGTTCTGACTCAAACTCGACTTCAGGTTCGAACTCTGCATCTGTTTCATCATCTGGTTCTATTTCAGACTCAAGCTCAGAAAGTAGCTCGTCTGTCAGCAAATCTACATCTTCACTGCTTTTAGATTCTTCAGCTTCTAGTTCAGCAAGCAACTCGTCAGTTAGCGGGTCGCTAAAATCATCTTCGCTTGCATCTTCTTCATCGCCTTCAGGCGTTTCAAGATCTACGTCTTCTTCGTGAGCTTCAGGACTAACTTCAGGCTCGCCATCTAACTCTGCTTCAAGCTCTGCAAGTAGTTCATCAGTAAACGGATCATCAAAATCACCTTCCTCATCGGATTGAGTAGGTAAATCGCTAGAAGCGCTTTCATTAAGCTCTTCATCAGCTGAAGGCTCTTGATCCGCTGAAGGCTCTTGATCCGCTGAAGGCATTTGATCCGCTGAAGGCTCTTCAGCAAGCTCATCTTCCGCCTGTAGCTCAGCAATAAGCTCATCGGAAAGAGGGTCACTGAAGTCCGCGTTAGTTTCGATTTCGTCGGTGACTATTTCGTCTAAATCGTCGGTAATGGCATCAAGACTCTGAATAGACTGCGGCGACGGCGAAGAAGTTGTTATTTCTTCCTCAAGATCATCTTCGTCTTCGTCATCTTCTTCACCTAGGCCACCCATCATTTCGATTTGCTCAATTTCATTTAACAAATCGTCGGTGATTTTATCAATTTCTTTATTTTGCTGATTAATCTCGTCGTCGAGCTTGCTTAGCATATCCTCATTGATAAGGTCGTCATTGCTGTCTAGCTCATCAGTAAGACCTGCATCAACGCCGTGCTCTTCTAGCAAATCGTCAATACTGATTTCAGGCTTATCGTCCTCATCTTCTACGGTTGGCAAAGAAGAAACACTTTCTGTTTCTTCGTCAGCGTCAGATAAATCATCAACTGAGCTGGCAAGCAACGCGTCGATATCGTCTTCATCAACATTGTCAGATTCAGCAGTTCCGTTGACCTCAGCCAGTATGTCGTCAGGGTCTATATCGCCCGACTCATCTAGATCATCACTCTCAAGTTCTGCCGCGTCTTGGCTTTGCACATCATCAAGCAAGTCATCAATGTCAAAATCATCGTCATCTGTCGATGCAGCCTCGTCAGCAACTTCCGTCTCTGGCTCGCTTTTATCGGCAGAATCTTCATCAAAGATGTCGTCATCCCCTGACAGGTCGAAGCCTTCAAGGTCGTCAGTGTCGTTTTCGTTTAATACTTTATCTGACAGGTCATCGTCATCAAACAGACTATCTAGTTCACTTTGATCAAGCTCATCATCGCCAGCTTCAAACAAGTCATCACTGCCATCGTCTGGCACCAACATGTCGTCTTCAAGATCGGCGAAGGTTTCTAGTTCGTCATCTAGGCTTTCTTCTAAATCTGAGGTAAGTACGTCATCAAGTAGGTCGTCGTCATTGAACAAGTCATCATCTGACAACTCTGCTTTATCATCAAAGTCAGGGGCCAGTGCACTTGAAAGATCGCCAATGTCAGAATCAGGTACCGGCACTTCATCGTTATCGGCTGTAATCGTAGGTCCAGCCGCAGGCGCTTCGTCAGGCTTACTATTACGTTTTAGCAGCCACATGATAAGGCCACCAACTAACAATAGTGACAGAATTGCCGAGCCTATAATTAGACTCAGAGGGCTGGTAAGTGCGCTTAAAAAAGAAGACTGCTTTTCTGCTTCGCGCTGCGCTTGCTCGGCCTTGATCATGTCGAGCAATTCTTGCTGAAGCGCCACTTGCATATCAAGTTGGCTCTTAACATCACCTTCCACTTGTCCACGCAAGGTTTCTAGCTCGCCATTAACGGCCTCAACACGCTCGTACAAGCGTCTGTTTTCGTTAAGAATAGCTTCAACATTTTCCAGTGAGGCTGCAAATTGCATACGCAGCTCGTCAAATTGTCGGGTTTGCTCCTGATCTAAGCGAGTGATTTTTTGTTCAATATCAGTTTGGGTTTGCGTTAAGTCTTGTTGATTGACTAAAGGCGATGCAGGCTTGATATTTCTTACGCTACTGCCGGGCTTATTAAGCATTTCAGCAAATGCTCTATCATCCTGCTCAGCGCGCATCTGGGCTTTTTGCTTATCAATTCTGGCAATATACCGCTCTGATGGTAGCTTTAATACCGCACCATCAACTAATAAATTTAAATTGCCGTTTTCAAATGCGTTTGGGTTGAGCTCGTAAATAGCGGTCATAACCTGATACACACTCAGGTTATTGTTTTGGCGGTAACGCTCGGCAATACGCCATAGAGTATCGTTGGCGTCGATAGGGCCATATTCTAGGCCCGAATACTGATCAGTTGCGTCTTTGGGACCTTTTAAGAAGGTAGCGCGTTCTTGTGCATCTACAGTGATAATAGGGCCAGACAAACAAAGTGTTAGTAAAAGTAAGCCCGTCAAATGCAATTTCATAGCAGTCCTATATGCCCTCAAGCGTCTTTACCACCCGAGACGTATGGGCGGATTTTCTAGCCAATCAGTACGGAAGAAAATATTGGCTTTTATTTTTATTCTTAAGCCACCTTGAAACCATTAATAATCAAGCTAGCGTTTTACAGTCTTTATGAACTTAGCAGTAAGATTTATTTGCGCTTTTTAGAGTTCTTACCCTTCGCCTAAGTGTCTGACTGAGTATTGTTTTTAACGTTGTTCTATTCCTAACTTTACAAACTATAAACCAGTTATTAAGGGTGATCTAGTTAGACAGTAGTATTGAAGCGCTCTAATGCTCAAATTTTCGCTAAAAACCGTCATTCAGTAGCTTCGAGTGCTGTCTTTCTATCCCGTTGAACAGTGCTGCTTCATTGCAACAGGCATTGCCCTTTCATTGCGTATCGGCAAGCACAGAAAAATGTTTACCTTTTCCTGTGCTTATCCGATTAATCAGAGGCTGTGTCTCTGTAGAATACTTATAAGTAGTCGCGAATAAGTGTCTCAGCAATTTGAATGCTGTTTGTCGCTGCACCTTTGCGAATGTTGTCTGACACCACCCACAAATTTAAACCACAAGGGTGAGTAATATCATTCCTGATACGCCCTACATGCACAATGTCGTTGCCGCTAGCACTGCTTACTTGCGTTGGGAATTGCTCATTGCCGTCGTAAACTGTTACGCCTGGCGCATCGGCTAAAAGCTCTTTAACATGCTGCGCATCTATTGGCGAACGCGTTTCAAGGTGAATGGCCTCAGCATGTCCGTAGAAAACCGGCACGCGCACAGCCGTCGCGTTTACCAAAATACTTTGATCGCCCATGATTTTTTGGGTTTCCCACAGCATTTTCATTTCTTCTTTGGTGTAGTCGTTGTCTTGGAATACGTCGATTTGAGGTATGACATTAAAGGCAATTTGGCGACTAAACGACTCTGGCTTTACTTCACGTGCGTTTAGCAAACCCGCGGTTTGTTTAGCCAGCTCTTCCATGGCTTCTTTACCGGCACCAGAAACTGACTGGTATGTGCACACGTTAATACGGTCAATACCAACCGCGTCTTGAATAGGCTTAAGTGCAACCAACATTTGAATGGTTGAGCAATTTGGGTTCGCAATAATGTTTCTATTGCGAAACTCTGCCAGCGCATGGGCGTTAACTTCTGGCACCACAAGTGGGATATCTGGCTCGTAACGAAACTCTGAAGTATTGTCGATAACAATACAGCCTTCCTCTGCCGCTAACGGCGCAAATTTTGCGGAAATGCTGCCACCGGCTGAGAAAAAGCCAAATTGCACTAATGACCAGTCGAAATCATCAGCATCTAATACTTCAATGTCTTCGCCTTTAAACGACACGGTACTACCTGCTGAACGTTTACTGGCAAGCGGATACAAACGGTTTACCGGAAAGTCTCGCTCTTCTAATAGTTCAATCATGGTTTGGCCCACTAAACCTGTGGCGCCAAGTACCGCTACGTCAAACGCTTGCGACATAATGCTTTATGCTCCTAATATTAAAATAACTAAACCAGACTTACGTGAAAGCCCAATTTGGTGAATGTGTCTTGGATTTGCTTACTGGTGTTTTTTGGCAAGTGTAACGCATAGGCGCTGCACTCGCGACGCACTCTGTATTGCTTGCGCAATGAAGAGAACGTATTTGCAATGTGTGTCTCTGGCGTTTCATTATAGCCTGACGCAAACGCGTTTCGCGTTATCTCATCGTCAATAGCTACATCATACACATTGTGGAATACGGCAATGAGATCATCAACAGACAACCGCGTTGCCTCTGGCGAATTTAACGCAGCTTTGATCGGGTTAGTTTTCTCTAAAAAGTCGCTAAGCACTTTGTCTGGGGCTTTGCCCACTACGTCACAAATTTGCTCGTAAATCATTTGCGTACCGCGCACTTTGCCTTCTACAGAATGCCCCGCGATATGTGGTGTAACGAACCAAACATAGTCAAATAATGCTGTATTTATGGCAGGTTCATTATCGAATACGTCGAGTACCACCGTTGGCGGTTTTTCACCTCTAAGTACACTAAATAGTGCCACTTCATCAATAACCTCACCTCGGCATGCATTTATAAGCAGCTGTTTTGACGTTAACTCTTCCAGAAACGCTTCGTCTATCATCTGATATGTAGGATAGTCGCCGCCTTTAATAAAAGGCACATGAAGCGAGATAACATCGCACTTTGCTATTTGCGCTAAGTCTACAAATGACTGACCGTTATGCTCCTTCTTACCAGATTTTGCTAGCGCTTGCTGTAGCGGTGGGTCATACAGACAGTGTTTAACGCCAATTGCCGTTAAAATTCTTGATAATGCAGTTCCCACATTACCAGCACCTACTATTCCCACTGTCGCATTATATAAATCGAGCTTTTGGGCTTTTTGCGCGTGCAGCAAAACACTCAACACGTACTCGGCAACCGCTACGGCATTACAGCCTGCTGCACTGCTATGCATAATACCCACGCTATCTAAATGCGTTTTATCTAGATGATTGGTCCCCGCCGTTGCCGTAGTAACAAACTTGAGCTTGCTAGCGCTGGTCAGCAGTTCAGGGGTAACCTTGGTGGTAGAACGTAGCGCAAGAATATCTACATCGCGCAGCATTTCAGGCACAAGAGATTGCCACGCATAGGTTTCAATCTCACCTACGCTATTAAGGTAATCGGTGCCAAACGGAATGGTATCTTCAAGAAGTATTTTCATGGCGCTAAGTGTACCTTAACTTAGGCTTTTAGTAACCCAGCGCCCTTGATTTATCTTATCGGTGATTCGTTTAATTTACGTCATTTTGATGCACGTTTGGCCGCAACATTAAAGAGACGGCCGAAGTTCATACAATCCTTTAAAACGGGAACGCTTAGAGCAAACCGCTTTAGCTCACGTTTTTTGTCCACTTCATCCTTTGCGATCATCGTATTTGTTAACGTTAAACTTCACGCCGTTACTTGTCATATCCAGGGAAACGGCGTTCAACGCGTCGTTTAATACCCGGCCATGCTAACGAACCACCAGCCTGCCGGGTGACTTGATCGGCTTGTGTACGAATGCCATCTAGAATTGCCGAATGAATTGGAATAAGCGGTTTGCCTGTGGCCTGCGCTTTTAACTGAATTTCACAGGCGCGCTGCATAATAAACATAAACAAGAAAGCATCGGGAATATTGTCTGCACAGGTTAAAAGCCCGTGATTGCGCAAAATCATAAATTGGGTATCGCCAAGGTCGCGAACCAATCGCACTTTTTCTTCTGGGTTTAGCGCCACGCCTTCGTAGGCATGATAGGAAAGCGACGCCAGCGGAAAAAGCGACTGTTGCGAGTATGGCTGCAACCCTTCTTCTAAAATGGATACCGCCACACCTTCTGCTGTGTGCAAATGCAGGACACATTTTGCATCGTCTCTAGCCTCATGAACAGCGCTATGAATAGTAAAACCTGCTGGGTTAATGTCGTACTCACTTTCCATTACCTTGTTACCGTGAAGATCAACTTTAACCAAGCTTGATGCAGTAACTTCATCAAACATTAAACCGTAAGGATTGATCAAGAAATGATGATCAGGCCCAGGAACACGGGCAGAAATATGGGTGAAAATAAGGTCGTCCCAACCATACATAGCAACTGCGCGATAACATGCGGCAAGGTCAACACGGGTTTGCCATTCTTCACTGCTAACTTTCGACTTTACTGGATCTGTCATAGCTTTACTCTTTTAATGTACAAATTAATTTCATTTGAGGCGGGAGCCCTAGGTGGAAGGCTCGATACCTTGAACGTTTCAATGAAACTTCCACTTACTTTCTCTTACCGCCTACATTACGCGCAGTAATTGCTATACACTGTCGGATATACGACATTGTAAGAAATTTGTTAAATGGAAAAATTTAAACCTGTTCTCGCTAGCTCTACTTGGTTTAGCGCGCTTCCACCCTATTTGCAGGAAGCCATGTTCGACAAGATGCGTCTAAAACACTTAAAAGCTGGGCAGCAACTGCATGCCAAAGGTGAAGACGGTGTCGGTTTTTATGGCGTATGCGAAGGCCGTTTAAGAGTTGTCACTGTGGGCGTGGATGGTCGCGAAATGCTATTTGCGCTACTGGGCCCCGGCACCTGGTTTGGTGAGATATCGATGTTTGACGACCTCCCTCGTACTCACGACAACTTCTGCGAGACAAATTGCACGGTGGCGATTATTCAAAAGAACGCGTTTAAAGCACTGCTTGAGCAATATCCTGAACTCTACCCGCATTTTACTCGCCTTTTATGCACGCGAGTGCGCAGCGCTTTTCAGTTTATTGACTCAAGCGCAGGGCTTAGCCTTAAGCATCAGCTGGTAAAACGGCTTTTAATGCTTACCACCAGTTACGGTCAGCATTTGCCCAAACACAACGCGATTACACTTACCCTTTCGCAAGAGTCTTTAGCGCAAATGATAAATAGTAGTAGGCAGACGGTGAACCAGTTATTAGGTGAACTTCAACAAGAAGGTTTGGTAAAACGGCATTACGGGAAAATCACTATTCCCGAGCCAGATACCTTGTTTAGTCGTTATCAGTTTATCTAACCGAAATAACTAGCTGAATTGCTAAAGAATTTGTGGAATATTAATAAAGTCGTGGAAACGCAAAGAAAAGGAAAGTTCGCATTGAAAATTTTATCTGCCAGCATAGTTTTTCTTTTATTAGTCGGTTTTGTATATCAGTCATATTCAAGCTATGTCGATTCCACCTCTTTTGACAAGCGTGGAGAAATGATAGATATCGGTGGCTACAGCCTGTATGTCGAGGACACTGGAACAGGAAAAGTTACCGTAATTTTTGACGCTGGTATGGGTGACGACTCATCAGTCTGGAACAAAGTGGCAGAGGAAGTCTCACAGTTTTCTCGGGTCATTACCTATGACAGAGCTGGCCTTGGATGGAGTGAAAAAAGCCCGCACGAGAGAACCAGTAAAACTATTGTTGCAGAACTTCACTCGGTTCTAGAAAAGAAAGACATTACTGGACCAATTATCCTGGTAGGCCATTCATTTGGCGGGGTAAACATGCAACGCTATGCCCTCACCTATCCCGAAGATGTAGCGGCTTTGGTGTTGATAGACTCTGCCCATGAAGACCAGATAACTAAAATGCCTCAGGCAAGCTTTTTTCAAAAATACCTTTTTAAATTTGGAATGTGGGCAGCCCCTGTCGGTATTCCCAGATTGTATCTTTCCAACACTAATCCAGAAGAAAAAGCCAAAAAGAGTACAACCAAGCATCAATATACCAGCTTAGATGAAGCCGAATACTTTCCAAGAAGCCTTAGTGAATTAAATGAATTAACACCTAACTATGGCGATATGCCTTTGGTGGTTGTTGCTCGAAATAAAGCGTCTTCTGAAATCGATAATACAAAAACTAGAGATTTGGTATGGGCGACTTTGCAGGAAGACATTGCCACTCGCTCTACCAATAGCACAATTGCTTTTTCAGGGGAACGTCAGCATTCTATTCACCGAAGGCAGCCAGAAATAGTTGTTGAAGCAATTCGAAAGTTAGCTGAAAAGCTTTAAATAATAATAGAATTCCGCTGTGGAATACCTTGTAGTTATTTTCCGAAAACTTAGTAATAACACAGTAGCCGTTTACTAATATTAGGGTGAGCTTACGGTTTTACTTAGTTTTATATGGACTTGTACGTGATGCTCTGTGTTGAGCAGTGCAACTTCGTTCCCGTCTTTAAGGTCTGCTTAAGACAAGTTGTGGACGAATAGATTATTGACTAGCTACTTCTGCTTTGTGCCAGAAGCGGACGGTGGTAACACCCCACTAAGGGGCGATAATACATGGGCTTAAATTAGGATCGAAGTGACGCAGCCCATGTATTGGCGCCCCAGCGATCAGCGCGAGCGCCTTTAGTGGCTTGTTATACCCTTTAAGCGTTGGGTATTTTAACCAGCAAATCCGTGACGCCTAAATCTACACTAAGTTGGGACAACAGTGTAGAAACCTGTCCACGATGATGAGTTTGATGGTTAAAGAAGTGCAGCAGTAGATGTGCGAAGCATTTTGAATGCGAGACGCCTCTCATATTTTGATAGTTTAGGTTACTTGCTAAAATGTCCTCGGAAAGCTGATTAACAAAATTCAAGATTGTGTTGTCCAGACTTACTCTTTCTTGTTTAAGCAGGGCGAGCTCTGAGAACAAAAGTGAGTCTAGTTTTTCAGGCTTAGGCTTCGATGCTAACGAATCTAATGCAGTAAAAGTTTTAGAATGAGTGGCAAAACGTTTAAGCCAAATTATATCTGCCACCAAAATATGATTGAGTGTACCAATGATAGAATCAAAGAAAGCCCCTCTATCCTTGGCAAGTTCCTCTGAGCCTAAATTCGACGCAGCAGAATAAATAGATGCGTTCATCCATTTATTGTATTCAGCCATTAATATGAAATTGCTTTTCGAAGACATTCGTCCGCTGCTTGCGATTGTCATGTGCTTCCCCAAATGACCAGCGTTTTACAAAATTTGACATTGTTAGGTTGTCACGAAGTCTCTTTATGTAACAAGCCTTTAATTACTAATTCGCAGTTACCTTGATCTCTTTCAAACAATGCAATACTTGGAGCATAATAGACATTATTAGCGACTTTTACTTGTAATAATCTTTTCGTTTTAGATTTGTTTCTAAGTTCGTCATTATTGGCGCTAGCTATTTCAACGTCGCACGATTGAAGTAACACTGTAGAAACTGACTCATCCTCAAGTGCTAGTACTTCCTCTATTACAGCATTTTTTGCTAAAGCGCTCGAAGAGCACAACATTGAAATTATAAAAATTTTCTTTTTCATTGAGTTAATATCCTTGTTTTACTCATCTAAAAATAAGTTTTTTTGATTAAGCGCTTTTTACGAAAATTCTTGCTACAAATAGCACATAACTTACTAATATGGCAAAGCCGCGCACGTGTTTGCGTCCCAGCGAGCGACAGCGAGTGCCATAATTTGTTTGTTAGGCCGTGCTGATAAGTTAGTCACGGCTATTAATAAAACTTTGTAACTCATATGAGAAGCCACTAATTTGTTTAGCTTCTAGAAGGCCGTCTGATTTCATTAATGCAAGTTGCAGCATAGCTTTAGACCTTGCATTGTAATCGAATATGTTGACGATACGTTTGTCGCTGTTTTCCATCAATTTATACAAATAAAGATATTTTGCATGATTTGAAAGTTCGGGATCATCGATTCCTTTACGCACATCGTCCAAAACTTGCTGGCAGCATATATCTAATGCATCTGCCTTAACTTGTTTGAAGTGTTTCCAATCTGCCTCTGAAATCATGTTTTACCTCTATAGGCCTAAAATTAAGCTATGGGGCACATATGTGGTGCTATATTCGCGAAGCGGCCCCGCGTATGTGTCCCAGCGACGGCAGGGAGTGACTTAAGCGCGTTGTTAAGTCTCACTTACGACCACACATTCTCTCTGATGCCATATTCCAATAGGCTTGAGCTGTAGTCATTTTCATTTCACGCCTTCTATTATCAATATCTTCAATGTCCTGAATAGGAAATGGTGTGAAATCAGTGCCATCACATTTGCCTTGGGTTCCGTAAAGCTGTGGGCGATGAGTCCTATCATAAAGGTATGCGTAGTTAGCAGGATTAATCTTTCCTTCTAACGCTAAAGGGCGCATGATTTTAAGCATTTTGTCTTGAAACTCTTTGTTGTAGTCGGCATGTTGAACAATTATCCATGCTGCCTGCGAAGCATCTTTTCCGACCATATCGATAGTGGGCCAGCCAAATTCAGTAACAATTTCTTCGATTCTATTAGCTTGCTCTATGCGAAGTTTTTCGAAATCCCTATCAGTTTTTCCGTGTAATGTACTTTGATCCAGTTCCATCATCTGATTTAGTTCTTGACGCAGACTGAAGTAATCATCTTTAGCAAATGAAAAGTTACTTGTTAGGCATATAAAGACAATGAGATATAAATTTTTCATATTACTCCTCCGTGAGACTTAACTTTTAAATAAGGGGCGCAGGCATGTGGGGTATAATGGCGAAGCCGCCCCGCATGAATGTGTCCCAGCGACCGAAGGGAGTGCCAACAGCGTTTTGTTAGGCGTACAAATGAACGCACGCAGCTTTGCTGCTACCACTAGCCGATAAGACCACTTATTTAAATTATTGAATTTAAGATAAAACAACCCTGTGCGAAATGCCAGATGTTAACAACATTGCTGGATAAAAGCGCGAGTTTAGAAAGCTGGTGATGTTGAATATTTGCGTTGCGATATTGATGAAAAGCGCGTTGCTAAAGCCGTTGAAACTATCAAAAAAGCAAGCTGTAAAGACAACCTAGCGAAACAACCTTGATGCTGTAATGTCACATCCGAATCACCATTTATTGCTGTGAGTAAATGACGCCTAACGCCCCGCTTAGGGGCAATAACACGTGGGCTAAAATTGGAGGGAAGCGACTGAGCCCACGTGTTATTGTCTCAGGGAGCTTGCGAACCTCCTAATTGATGCGTTTTATATATTTTCACTCATCGTATATTGAATATCATCATGAGGTGGAACGAACCGGAGTAATAAGCTATTTCATGACGAGAGTACTGGCACACCAATCACAGTTTTCCTGTACTAATCTCCCATCTACAGGTAAAGATGACGACTAATATATTACGTAAAACCAAAATAATTCCTCCGTTTAACTTTAACACGCTAGCCCACTCTGAAAGCCACCTGTAACATAGGGTAATGTGTAGAGCTAATTTGTCTTATATCACGTCAATTTATGCGAACAAGCATCTAAAGGAATAGCTATGGCAGCCAAATCAACTATCACTCATCAATATGATTTACAAATGACAGTCATAGACATCTTGGCATTGCCTGAAGAACGCTGCGTGGCCTTGAGTTGGAGCCAAGATAGTGGGTATCAATTTATTGCGTTGCAAGAAGGTAACTTTGTTCCTCTTTCCTACACGATATCCTATGACTTAGAAGAACTCTCATGTGCTGCCTTGTTTAAAACTACATCTGGATTCGGCTGTGTATTCCCCGATAGTGTTGTTACCTATACGCTCTCAGATAGTCACTTTCAAACATATCCTTTCGCCGAACCGTTTCCAATGGATGCTGCAAACCGTTCAACGTCACCGGTAAAAGCTCACATGGATGAACACACTGGTACAATCCACGTAATTTTCGAAGATTTCTTTTATAAAAGACGAGGACGGTTTATTTCAAAAATAAGTTTAAATAACAACCTTGCTCATTATTCCCCATTGTATGCTTTTCCGTTCAACACAGCTTGGTATCACGAATGTAGTGACATCTGTTTTGATAAAAGGCCTCTTGTGCTCGCCATTAATTGCCCATCACTATGGCACAAAAGAGAGCCGTGCCCTTCGCGATCAACGCACCTAACGGTGATCAATGATGATGGTATCTCTAACGTGACTTCGACTGAACACGGCCATGGGAGCTTTTCTTCAGATAAACAACACCTGATGGTTAAAACAATCTTCAGTCCCTATAGCATTCATTTTTATTCTCTATCGGGTGATAAAGCATTTGTTCTAAACTTAACACCCAAGCGGGTACTGGGAAACATTGATAAGAAGTGGTTGACACTCTTCGATAAATTTAACGACACTTTATGGCTTGCTCGCGATTATGATGTAACTCAGGTAAAGCTCTTGCGATAAACGCCTTACAATGCTTCGAACATAACTCTGCCAACTTCATTACACCGCTACGTTGGACTCAAATTAAGTAAAAATATGGGTAGTCCGTAAAAGGAAAGCTTTTATCGGACGAGTGAAAGTGAGTTTTTGTGGCTATCTTGACAGACTCCATCGCCCCTGACGCGGTTATCTAATTGAGTTATGTCAGACGTCCGCTTTACGCTCATAGCAGATTTGAGTGTACGAATAACGACAATTTGCTACGCGCGATTTCCGGTTTGTGCCAAAAGCAGCCGTTCGAATATTTGTAATTAAACGGCAGAAGAGTACGTATTGCAACCTTTCATTTGCCTAATATAAAGCGAGCGACCCAATTACGCATTTGTGTCCTAGCATTTATTGGCCTTAGTTTCTCGCTGCCATTGGTTGCCTAGGCTTTCACAAACTCGATAACAATGGCAGTATAAACTATAACGAGTGGTAGCTTGGTAAAAAACGCGCAAATTGCGCATTGTTAAATTGTTATACTGATAAGTGACAAACTAGAAAATCACTAGTAGTCGTAAAACTCTTTTGAAATAAGGAAGTTCCATGAAAAGTCGTACAAAGATAGCTTTATCTGTACTAGCTCAGACCTGATCTGACAGTTACCCAGTTTTCTGGTGCCAGCGTCAGATTAGATTTGAGCTAAATTCTTCTCAGCCCAAACC
>JYMV01030273.1_pt1 | contig 53476 bp, 45 predicted proteins | sample 338911 | NCBI WGS metagenome assembly JYMV01 (sample SAMN03354496, study PRJNA234377) | hydrothermal vent metagenome | biome: Deep sea; feature: Hydrothermal plumes at the Eastern Lau Spreading Center, Western Pacific Ocean; material: Seawater | place: Tonga | collected 2009 | depth 2000 m m | reverse complement strand
AAGCCGGCGGTTACGACGCCGTGGCCGTCTGCCTGCTCAACGCTTACGTGAATCCGGTGCACGAAGAGATGTTGGTGGAACTGTTGAGCGAGAACCTGCCGGGCCTTCACGTATCGCTGTCGTCGCGAGTTTCCCGCGAGTTCCGTGAATACGAACGGGCGTCTACGACATCGTTATCGGCCTACGTACAGCCTGTGGTCGATCGCTATATCTCACGCTTTGTCAGCCGACTTAACGAAGGTGGTTTTAGGGGCCGCTTTTCGGTGATGCAGTCGAACGGCGGACGTCTACCGGCCGAGGCCATGCAGTTCAACGCGGTGAACACGTTGCTGTCCGGTCCGGCGGCCGGTGTGATGGGTGCCACCCGCCAGGCCGGGTTGGCGGGATACACCAACCTGATCACGTTCGACATGGGCGGCACCTCGACGGATGTGTGTCTGGTAACCGACGGCAAAGCGCAGCTGACACAGGAGTACAGTATCGACGGTCTGCCGATTAGAGTGCCGCTGATCGATATTCACACGATCGGGGCCGGGGGCGGATCAACGATTTGGATAGATGATGGCGGTATGCTGCGGGTTGGTCCCCAATCTGCCGGTGCTGATCCAGGGCCGGCTTGTTATGGCTGGGGAGGTCAGGTACCGACACTGACCGATGCGCATGTTATCCGTAACACCGTGCGGCCTGAGGCGTTTCTCGGCGGACGCATGGAGATATTTTCTGATCGTTCAAAGGCGGTGTTTCGGCCGATCGCCGATCGGTTGGAGATGAGCCTTGAAAATGCCGCCGACAGCGCAATCCAGCTCGCCAACGCCAATGTCGTCAGAGCGATCCAGCTGATTTCGACCGAGCGTGGATTTGATCCCCGTGATTATGTATTGGTGCCTTTCGGGGGTGCCGGACCGCTGCACGCTGCCAGCGTGGCCTCCGATCTGGGGATCAAACAGGTCGTGGTGCCGCCGAGTGCCGGCGTGATCTCGGCCTACGGGTTGATTGCGAGCGACTTTACTCAGTTCACCAGCCTGACCCGACGGGTGACGGTTGATGATTCAGCCCCCGACGTTGTCCGGCAGACTTATGCGAGTATGGTCGAGGAGGCCTCGACTCGGTTCAAGGCACTGAATCTCCAGGGCGAGCCGTCGGTAGATTTCATTGCGGACATGCGGTTTGTCGGGCAGGCCTTCGAGGTGCCCGTGCGCTTCGACGTGGCGATGCTCGCTCAGCTGACGGCGGATGACATCCGGGCCCGGTTTAATGAAGAACACCACAAGGTATATTTCTTTGGTGGTGCGAGCAGCAAACCCGTCGAGCTGGTGTCGTTTCGCCTGGGGATGACGCTGGCGCTCAAAGATGTCCCGATACTGTCGGAGAGTGACGCGACGATCGATTACGACAGCGAGATCGAGGTCTACACCGACCGTGCCTGGCACAGGGGGCGATTGACCAGTCGAGCCAGCCTGGTTGTGGGAGATCCGGTGGCGGGCCCGGCTTTACTGGAAGACCCGACCTCGACCTTGTTTCTGCCGACTGGCTGGCAAGCGGTACGTGATTCGCACGACAACACCATCATGACGAGGATCTGACGATGTCCGAGCGAGCATTGCTGAAACCGGAAACGATGACCGGCACCCAGTTGGACCCGGTCGAATACGCGGTGGTCAGCCAGGCGCTGATGGCGGCGGGGCGGGAGATGGGCGTGAAACTCATCCGTTCGTCCTATTCCAACATCGTCCGCGAGGCACAGGATGCCTCTGCAGCGCTTTTCGATCGTACCGGCAACGTGGTGGCCCAGGCTGAGCTGATTCCAATGCAACTCGGCCCGATGTCTGACATTTTCCGGGCCTGTGCGGCAGTCGTGCCGCCCGAAGACCTGAAAGAAGGGGACTTTTATATTAATAACGATCCTTACCGGGGTGGGCAACATTTGCAGGATGTCTTTATTTTTTCGCCGATATTCGTATCGAACGAGTTGGTCGGGTTTGCCGGGACCGTGTCCCATCACCTCGATCTGGGGGGTGGCAATCCTGGGCTGAGCCCGGATGCGGTCGACGTTCATGCCGAAGGCATCATTTTTCCTCCGTCGGTGTACAACTTCTCACGAGATTGGAACGGCGGGCCGCTGGAGCGGCTGGTTGCGGCCAACATTCGGGTGCCCGACCAGACGATCGGTGATTTCTATGCCCAGTTTGCCGCCAATGCAATCGGTGCCGAGCGCGTGAAGCAATTGTGCGAGAAATACGGGACTGACAGTGTCGCTCGATCAATGGCAGAACTGATCGACTACTCCGAACGCCGCTTCCGGGCTGCCTTGCGCGAGGTGCCCGATGGGGAATATTACGGTGAAGATGCGATCGATGACGACGGACTGAGTGACGAACCGTTGGTGGTCAAAGTCAAAGTGAAGGTTCAGGGTGATTCGGTACACGTTGATTTCGATGGCACCTGTCCTCAGGTTCGGCGCAACCTGAACTGCCCCTGGGCATCAACAATCTCGGCAACGCTCGCTGCGATCAAGGCGACGCTGACCAGTGCAGATATACCATTCAATGAAGGCGTCAAGTCAGCGGTCACCGTAACGGCACCCGAGGGCTGTCTGGTCAACCCCATCTATCCGGCACCGGTCCGTGCGCGCATGCTGTCGGCCTATCGCTGTTTTGACGCCGTGCTCAAGGCGTTGGCCCAGGCTGTGCCGGACAAAGTCATTGCCGGCGGTAACGATTCCACGCATTCGACTGCGATCTCTCATTTATCGGGTTCGCGTTACAAGGTTTACCTAGAGATTTTCGGTGGCGGCTATGGGGCCTCGCCCCGGGTCGACGGGTGCGATGCGGTGGATTCGACTCTTTCGAACTGCACCAATGTACCGATAGAAGCCATGGATATGGATTTCGACCATTTTCGAGTGGAAGCCTACGCACTGGTGCCTGATTCGTGCGGCCACGGCCGGCAGCGAGGCGGCCTGGCTCTGATGCGCCGCTACCGTATTCTCAAGGACAACACCAACTTTGCGCGTTACTCGGACCGTGTGCGCATAGCCCCGTTTGGATTGTTCGGTGGTACCGACGGGGGCAGATCCTACTGCGAACTCACCCGGGATGGTCAGACCGAGTTGATGCCGAGTAAGGGCCAGTTCGATCTAAAAGCAGGAGACATTCTGACCCTGTACACCGCTGGTGGCGGAGGGTACGGGTCTGTTGATGAACGCAGTGGCAATGCTATAGCGCACGACATCCAGGAGGGTTACGTGACGCGCGAGGCGGCCCTGGCGTTTTACGGCCGCACGGAGTAACCGTTTACGCTGGTAAGCGCTGTTCAACTTTTCCGATGGTTCTACAATTGGGGGTTATTTCTGCCCAAGCCCCCAGACCTCGCGGTGGAAGTACTGAAAATGCGGGGCGTAGTCGTGTTTGGCAATCTGCACTTCGACCAATACCGGAATGCCTGATCGATTAGCTCGTAAGGCCGAGCGCAGGGCAGGTTCGACCTTGTCTGGCTCAGTCACTCGAATGCCCTTGCAGTTCTGGGACCGCGCCAGTTTTGCGAAATCAGGCGAGCTCTCAAAATCGGTTGCGATTTCGGCCTGCTTTTCCAGCACCTGTATGTACTGTGGCCAGCCCAGAGCAGCATTATTCAGTACAACCCAGGTAATGCCACACTTGTTTTCGACAGCCGTTGTCAGCTCCATCATGGCCATTTGCATAGCGCCGTCGCCGGCCACACAGACAACATTTTTGTTCGGTGCCGCCATTTTTGCTGCGATGGCACCGATCACTCCCATGCCCATAGCGGTCTGCTCCCCCATCGGTATACAGTCGCCGGCATTGAGTACCTGGTAGTAGGGCCAGTAGTAAGACCACAGATCAGCACCACCGTTCTCATGTACCATGATGGTGTCTTTGCCGAATACGCGGTTGACGGCACCGACGACCTGGCGGCCCGAGATCGGTTTTGTCTGTCGTTTGAGTTGTCGCTGGATATTAGCGATATGGCGTGTCTGTAATTTATTAACTGTACGGAAACGGGTGACCGTATTTTTGACCGACAGGTTATCGATTGCAGTCAGTAGGTCTACGGCGGTCAGGTCTGCATCGCCCACTAGAGCGGTATCCGATCTAATGTTGAGCCCGATGGATTCCGGATCGATATCAATTTGGATAAATTTGGCTCTGGAAGGCCAAAGTGTCCACCCACCTGTCGAAAAATCCTCCAGCCGCGACCCGAAAGAGATCACAAGGTCCGACTCGTCGAAATACTTTTTTCCTGCGTCGGTGAAATACAGGCCGATCTGACCCAGGCACAAGGGGTGGTCCTCGGCGTAGGTTCCGCGACCTCCCGGTGTGGTGTAGAGCGCAGCCCCGATCGACTCGGCAAGGCGGGTGATATTTGTTCCCGCCCGCGCACTGACAGCACCAGAGCCACAAATTACTATCGGTTGTTTTGCTTTTTTGATCAGGGCTGCTGCGGCGGCAATTGCGTCTGAGCCGGGTCGGAACGTATGCCTGTCTAAAGAGCGCTTATAAGTGGGCATTGAACAGGACTGCAGCGCGATATCCGAAGGGACATCTATAAACACTGGTCCAGGCCGACCGTTCTTAGCAATCGAAAATGCGCGCTGCATCACCCAAGGTGTTGTTTCCGGTGAGACGATCCGTGTGGCCCATTTTGTGACCGGACGCATGAACGACACCGAATCCAGTTCCTGGAAGGCCCCTTTACCATCCGCATTTATGGGAGTTCCGTTACTCAAAGCGATGACCGGCAGCGATGCTGAATGCGCTTCCAGTAGGGCGGTTGCCATATTGGTAATCCCGGGGCCTGGATTGCCGTAGCACACAGCGGGTCTACCAGTGACTCGGGCGTACGCATAGGCCAAAGACACACCGGAATGTTCATGTCGAACCAGAATATTCTGGATGCCGCTGTGGCGGTGCAGGTCATCGACGAGGTGAATCGGGTTACCGGGTAAGCCGAATAGGCGGTCAATGCCTTCGGCTTTAAGCGCTTCGACAATCATTCGCCACGGGCTCATTCGGGTCATTGAAGGGTCCTCAAATAGGTGTCAATCGTCTGGGTAAATACTTGATTTTGGCATCGAGTGCACCGCATCACATAGGTTTGAACTCGAACGCAACTGCCTTGTATACTGTATTCAAAAGATATATTTAGTGCTGATAATACTAGCAGACCGTTAGGTTTTTGGGTTATATCTTGGAAAGGCGTTTTGGAAGCACCAGAAAGTTTGCCAGCACTTTTTCGGAGGTAATGTTTGTTAGTGAGAGTAGATGTAGAACAGAAAGACTAGGGGTTGAACTAAATTTTCCACAATAACCGGAGGACATAATGACAGTTAACAAACAAAGAAGAAGAGTTGTAAAGAGTGTCGCCGCAGCTGCAGCCGCCACCACTCTGCCTTTGCCATTTATCAGCAAGTCGGGCTTTGCCAGTGATCCTATAGTGCTTGGAATGCCGATAGCCCAGAGTACAGCCGGTGGTGTTGCCGATCACCTAGATCATCTGCAAGGCGCAATCCTGGCGCAGGAAGAGATCAATGCTGCTGGTGGCATCCTAGGGCGTGAGCTCAAACTTAAGGTCGTAGACATTGATATCTTTTCACCGGAAGGTTGCCAGACATCTATGCTTAAACTGGTCGATGAGAGGGTCCATGCGATGACCACTCCGTTCACGCTGGCGCCCATTCCAACTATTGATGCGACGGTCAAGTACAAGGCGCCATTGTTATGGGGTGTAACGCAACGGAATTACACTGATCATGTAGCTGCCCACCCGGACAAATACAGTCACTGTTTCCAGACTGATCCATCGGAAGTGCACTATGGCTATACCTTCCCAATTTTTCTCAAGGATATGAAGGATCGGGGTCTTTGGATACCGAACAATAACGGTATTCACATCGTTCAGGAACAGATCGCGTATTGCCAGACGATTTCCCGAACACTTCAGGAAGCGATTCCAGCCAGTGAGTTTGAACTGGCCGGTATTACAGATATCCAGTTTCCGGTCCAGAACTGGGAACCTGTGATTCAAGAAATTAAACGCATTGGTGCGGGTGCAGTTATGCTCGATCATTGGGTCGCAGCAGAATATGCGGCTTTCTGTAAACAGTGGCGTGCAGATCCCCTCGACGGCACACTGATTTACATGCAGTACGGTCCGTCACAACCCGAATTTTTGGATTTGGCTGGTGGGGCAGCTGAGGGTTTTGTCTGGAGTACCGTGCTTGGTGTGTATGCGGATGAGATGGGTAACGAATTCCGCAAGAAATACCAAAAACGCTGGCCAGGTACGATGGGCTTAACTTACACCGGCAACGCCTACGACACCTGTTATTTCCTGAAACAAGCCTGGGAACATGTTGGTGATCCCAATAAGTTCGAGGCGGTCTGTGATTATGTCAGAACAACGAAATACCGCGGTGTTTGTGGGTTGATCGATATGAACAACAAATGGCAGGAGTGTGCTCATTTTCCAGATGATGGTCATCCGGTGACTGCTAAGAACCTGGAAGATGGTATGGGGCAACTCTATGTTCAGGTGCAAGATGTTCAGCACAAGATTGTCTATCCCGACGTGCTGAAAGAATCCGAACTACGACCCATCCAATGGTAGATTGGTCGGTGGGTGCTGCGAATTCGCAGCACCCACCTGGCGGCCCTCTGTTTGCTTGTAAAGAAATCTCTCTCGATCTAGGGGGTCGAGAAATTCTTAAAGATATCTCTCTGCAGATCGCAAGCGGAGAGGTGCTTGGTGTGATCGGCCCCAACGGAGCAGGTAAGACCAGCCTGTTCGAGGTCCTATGCGGGCGGTTTCCGGCAAAATCCGGTACCGTGACGTTCAAGGGCCAAGATGTCAGTGCATTGCCGCTCTACCAAAGGGCACGAATTGGAATCGGTCGAACCTACCAGACACCCGTAGTTCCGGACGAACTGACTGTTGCGGAAGTGTTCAAGGCGGCGCGGCAGGCCTACAAGCCTTACCTGAACCGGTGGCACGTGCTGTGGGCCATGCGGCTAGTACGTTTTTCTGCCGATCCGGACATGCCCGCGGTGCAGTTGGACACACTCGACCGACGCAAACTTCTGTTGTCGTGTCTCATCATGCGTCGGCCACCCTTGTTACTCATGGACGAACCTGCCGCAGGACTGATCAACTCAGAAGTCGACGAGTTCGATGACTTGATTCGGGTTCTGGCGAAAGAACTCAACCTCGCCATCGTCATAGTCGAACATCGAATTGAACTGCTGGACACCATTGCTGACAGGGTCATGGTGATGGATGCTGGCGAGAAGATCTCTGAGGGCGATTTGGGCATGGTTCTTAAGGACCCAAGGGTCCGTGCCGCTTACTTTGAAGATGTTCATTGACATTGTTTGGTGGAGACTATGATTAACAGTGTTCCGGTGCTAAATATTGAAAGTCTCTCGGCGGGGTATGGCCCGATGCGGGTGATCCACGACTTGGATCTGGTGGTCAACGCGGGTGAAAAGGTTGGACTGGTTGGTCTAAACGGTCACGGTAAATCGACGCTCTTTTTGGCTATTGCTGGTCTGACACACTGGCAGCGCGGTTCAATCAAGCTAAAAAACAAACAGATTGGTCGTAATCGCAGTCAAGGTCCGGGTCGCTATACGCACCAGATTGTTCACGAAGGCTTGTCTCTAATACCACAGGGCGATGAAATCTTTCAGGGTCTTACTGTAAAAGATCACCTTGACAGCGGTGCTTATACAAAGTCGGCATGGCGCAATCGTGCAATAAAACGTAAAGAAATTCTCAAAATATTTCCACTACTGGAAAATTTGATGGACACCTCGGTTGGAAGGTTGTCTGGTGGAGAACGGCGCATGGTTGCCATTGGGCGGGGTTTAATGGCTGAGGCATCCCTGTACCTTGTGGACGAACCGACATTGGGATTAGCTCCTAAATTGGGTAAGAGTGTTCTAGATGCCTTATTCGATGTCGAACTGGGTGAATCGGCAATGGTCATTGCCGAGCAGAACGTTGCTCTGCTAGATGGACGGGTGGATCGAATCATTGGCATGCATGTCGGCAAGCTTAAGGGTGAAGCCGCAGCATCGCTTGCCTATCAGACTAAACGGGAGATATAAGGCATGGACTGGGGTTATGTCATCATCAATGCCATTGTTCTGGCCTGTATCTATGGGACTCTGGCGATTGGTGTGTCCATCACCTGGTCGAGTCTCGGACTCATTAACATGTCGTTTGGGTTTATTTTTTCCTTTGCAGGGTACGGTGCCTGGCTGGTTGCCCAGCATATCTCTCAAAGCGGCGTTGTTATTCTGGCGTCGGGGATACTGACGGGCGCACTCGGCGGTGTGATTGTGTGTGCGTTGGCCTTTATCCCATTGCATGATAAGCCGAACTTTACGATTCGGGGCCTGATTGCCACCCTCGCCATTAGCCTATTTGGTACGCAGGCTTTACTGTGGTATTTCGGACCACGGGTAAAAAACCTACCATCTATTTTTGGCTATGGTTCGATCAAGGTCTTTGGGTCAACCATGACCTATGACAAGGTCGGTGCTGTGGTGACATCCATCGTGATGCTGACGGCGGTGTTGCTATGGATGAAGTCGAGTCGGCGGGGCCTTGAGATCCGCGCCATGATGCAGAATCCGCATGCAGCATCTATCGTGGGCATTGGGGTGCGTCGTACCGGTTTCTATGTGATGGCAATTACCGGTGGTCTCGCAGGTCTAGCGTCAGTGTTGCTTTCCCAAACCTATTATTTGCAGGCGTTTTCTGGCATTACACCAATGATCAAGGGCCTAAGCGTGGCATTGTGTGGTGGACTAGGTTCGGTCACGGGTGTGGTGATCGCGGCTGTAATTCTAGGAGTCAATGAAGCCCTGACCTCTCGGTTTTGGGGAGGGCAATATGTGCTAATCACGCAATTTGCGTTGATCATTCTCATCCTATTGGTTAGGCCACGGGGTATTGCTGGCATCTTGGACAAGGCTCGGGAGGCTTAAGTAGTGGCTACTTGGAAAGACCCTTACTCGAGTTGGGACCCGGAGGGATCCATTGAGGAGATCCCCACCAACGAGTGGAAATCTCCGGAGAGTAGTTGGGATGCGGCGCGTGAATTCAAGGTGCCCACCTATCCGGTGGGTCGCTTGCGGTATTACTACAAGTGGCCAGGACACGGAAAGAGATTGTGGAATAGATCACGCTACTTTCCTACACGAAGGACGCTGCTACGGTTTCGCGGTGAATACAACTATAAGACGTTACGCCGCGAAAAAACTATCGTTGACAAACGCCCGATCTGGTGGGTAATTGGCTTCATTGCGTTGCTGTTGGCGCCATTCTTTTTGCCTGAGTCGAATCAGCGAGTCCTCTTGTCGGCCGCAGCGGTATTTTCAATATACGCGGCAATCAATCTATGTTGGACGCTCGTGATTGGGACAGCGGGGATCTACTCACTCGCGACTTTTGCGATTGTCGGGGCGGGCGCCTATGGCTCTGCTTACTTGTCGATCCACTTTGGGTTACCGATTCCACTGATGTTACTGGTCGGTGGCTTCATCGGCCTGGTTTTTGGAATACTCATCGCAATTCCTGCCGTGCGTCTGGAGGGGTTTTACTATGCATTGCTGACGCTGGGGGTCGTCGAGCTGTGCCGGGTCTACATCATCCAGTCCAAGGCTTTTGGATCTGAGATCGGTGGGCTCTACGGGGCAGCCACCTATATCCCTGAAGCGTGGGATGAGTTCGCCCAGTTGCGGCTGGGTTATTACGCATCCGCAACTGTGCTCGTGGCTGCGCTGGTGCTGTTCCGTTTCGTCAATGGCAAGCGGCTAGGCCGAATCCTGCGCATGGCGCCGGAAAAACGTGAGGCTTTTGCTGAAGCTACTGGAGTTAACTACCGAGTTGCACGGATCCAGGTATTCCTGATTTCTTCCGCAGCGCTGGGAGTGATTGGTGCGTTCTATGCGACACATTTTCGCGGTGCGTCTCCTAACTTGTTTGGCTTTGATACGGTATCAATGGCGTTAGCGATGTTGGTGATCGGTGGTTTGGGACGAGCTGAAGGCGCCGTTCTCGGCACCTTGATTGTGGTGTTTATCGATCGAGTATTGATTGATCTGGGCCCATTAAGAATTGTTCTAATAGGTGTGCTGATGTTAATTGTGGTCTTGTTTCTTCGTGGTGGTGTGTTTGGTATTAAAACCCAGTTTCGGGCGTGGAGAGACAAAAAGAAGAGTGAACATCGATCGGCGCGAGCCGAGAAAGGAGGCGAAATGCTGCCTGAAGAAGCAACAGAGGTCCGGGATAAAGATGAACTGGCGTTTCGACGTTATGACAAAAACCAGCGAGATTTTCTAAAAACACTGGTCACCGATGAAGTGATCAAGGAATTCAAGAACAAACCGCTGGGTCAGCACAGTGAGGCGCTGGAGAGACTATTGACCTACTTTCGGCGTCAACCGATGGTTGATAAGTATGCAATCAAGTGTGTCGAGCCATTTAAGGTTTACCAGGTTGTGGCACTATCCGGAATACCGGGTGTTGCGCCCCGACAGGTAGAGGACAAGGTCTATACCAGCCGGGAAGACGCCTATGTTGGTGTATTCACACGGCGCATCCAGGACTTGCTGGAATCGTAGTGAGCCAACATCAGGTCAGATACGGTTGCTGAATCAGCACGGTTAATGTCAGACCAATAACGAGGAATAAGACATGGCAGAGGTCAAGCTGTTCGGTTACTGCAATAATATTTCCGTTCGACCGGGGGACGAACAGACGTTTCATGTCACTGCCGACGGTACAGATACGGCCGAGGCCCAGCTTGTACGGCTCATCCACGGTGACCAGCATCCGGACGGTCCGGGTTTTATAGAAGAAGAAGTAGACTGCGAAATCAACGGTGCCTGGCAGGTCAAGAAACAGTACACCCAGGTCGGCTCCTATCTGCAGGTACCGGACCCGGAAAACCGACTCTGTATCGACGGCAGCTTTTCGATGTTCGCCTATATCTGGCCTTCACTGTATCCCAAGGTTGGTGCCCAGGCTGTCTGTGGTCGCTACGACGACTTCAACAGTATTGGATACGGATTTGGCATAAATGAAACCGGCCACTTGGGATTTATCGTTGCCGACGGCAAAGAGTTTGACGCCGTTATTTCAGAAATCCCTCTGCAGCGACACATCTGGTACTTTATCGGTGCTTCCTACGATGCCAGTACTGGCAGGGCCACACTACACCAGGCGGGTGTCGTGAATCGGTACAACTCGCTCTGGGGTAAGGTCACCCCCATGGACTACGATTCGCATGTCTCCGAGACTTTACGTTTCAAGCCGAAACATGCACCCGACATTTCTTTTCTGGTCGGTGGTACATGGGATTTCCACGTTAATCGGGGCAAGTTCGTGAATGAACTTTATTCAGGTAAGGTCGACCGGCCTGGGATCGTCTCGCGCGTGTTGTCGCGGGAAGAGTTCGATCACATCTGTTCCGGTGGCAAGCCACCAGAGAATGACATTCTGGCTTACTGGGACACGACCGTGGGGTATACAGACACAGGTATCGGTGACACCGTCACGGACACCGGGCCACATGGATTGCATGCGATCGGTGTCAATAAGCCTGTCCGGGCACAGACCGGCTGGAATTGGAATGGCCGGAACGACTGCTTTAGGTTGGCCTCGGAGGAATACGGTGGTATTGAACTCCATGACGACGCGATCATCGACTGCGGCTGGGATGTGACCCGCCGCTTGACGATCCCCGAGGATCTCAAGAGCGGAGTTTATGCAATACGCCTGCGGGCCGGTGACGGTACGGGACTGGGCGAGGAGTACCTGGTGTTTTTCGTTCGGGCGAAAACGCCACGTGCCCCGATCGCGTTACTTATTCCTACTGCCAGTTACCTCGCTTACGCCAACGACCACCTAACGTTCGACGCACAGATGGCCCAGCCTATCGTCGGACAGACACCGATTGTCACTGATATCGATATCGAGGTTTATCAGAGTCCGGAGTTCGGCTTGTCCACTTATGACCATCACCAAGATGGCGCCGGCGTTTGCTACTCGTCATACCGACGCCCGATTGTCGGTCTGCGCCCGAAATACCGTAATACGATGAGCGGGGTGACCTGGCAGTTCCCGGCAGATCTTTCCATTGTCGCCTGGCTCGAGCATTGCAACTATGACTACGAGGTGCTGACCGATGAAAATCTACACCAGGATGGTGTTGATGCGATCTCACCATACAAGTGTGTGATTACCGGCACCCACCCAGAGTACTATTCCGAGACTATGCTGGATGCGACCGAGGATTTTGTCGTGGGTGGTGGGCGACTAATCTACATGGGGGGTAATGGTTACTACTGGAACGTGGATTTTTGTAAAGACGAACCCTGGTGCATGGAGGTTCGCAAGCTTGATTCGGGTATGCGAGCCTGGAATGCAAAACCGGGGGAACACTATATGCAAACGACGGGTCAGAAAGGTGGCCTCTGGAAGAATCTAGGCCGACCCCCACAAAAGGCCCTGGGCGTCGGATTTATTTCCCAGGGGTTTGAGTCCTGTCGGCCGTTTCGCCGTATGCCGGACAGTTGGCACCGTACGGTGTCCTGGATTACGGAGGGAATTGAAGGCGAGATTATTGGTGACTTCGGCCTCGCGCACGGTGGGGCTGGGGGCATTGAGATGGACCGGTATGACCTTGAAAAAGGTACACCACCACACGCCAGGATTATCGCATCATCCGGTGGCCACACCGATAATTACATGCTGGTATGCGAAGAAGTGCTGTATGCGTTTCCTGGAATGACTGGTACTTACGACCACCGAATTCGGGCAGACATGGTGTATTTCACCTCGTCCAACAATGGTGCTGTTTTCTCAACTGGTTCAATCGCTTTCGGTCAGTCGCTCCCCTGTCATGGGTTCGATAACAACGTGTCGAAGCTGTTGGCTAATGTGATGGATGCTTTTTCGAAGGACGGCCCATTGCCGGGCAGGGCCTGGGTCTCGGACGAGAAGCAGTGGCGTTGAAGATTTTCTTGTCGTAACGTACTGTTACCTACTAGCTTACGTTTGTGGGGGGCGTCTATCAGCGATGCAAAAGCAGATAAATCTCGTCATCCATGGGGTGGCATCAGCTGATGAGATTCCGGGAATTGACCGAATCGAAAACCATGCGGACATCTACTGTGCACCGGATCTGAAAAGTCTGCAGCGTTATCTTGCTGGAGCCGAAGTGCTGTTGGGCTGGAATTTTCGCGCCACCGAACTCCGCGAAGCCTGGGGTCTGGCGAATCGTCTGCGCTGGGTCCAGTGGAGTGGAGCTGGCGTTGATGCCGTACTGTTCCCGGAATTCGTGGCCAGCGACGTTCAGCTCACCAACGTCCGCGGTGTATTCGACCGGGCGATGGCCGAGTACACACTGGGGCTGATCCTGGCTTTTGCCAAGCGACTGCCGGAGACGGTTGCTGCACAGACCGAGCATCGCTGGTCGTATCGATTGACGGAACAGACACTGGGACAGAAGGTACTCGTAGTTGGCGTGGGCAGTATCGGCCGGGCGATCGGACGCCTGCTAAAACAAACTGGCTTTAAAGTCTCCGGCGTGGGCCGTAGCGCACGTGATAGCGATCCTGACTTTGAACAGGTCTACGCGGTAGACACCCTGGTGCAGTCACTGGAAACCGCGGACTATGTGGTGCTGATTCCGCCCCTGACTGATCAGACCCGTGGGCTTTTTGGCGCGACTGAATTTTCCGCCATGAAATCAACAGCCCGGTTTATCAATCTGGGCCGTGGCGAGTTGGTTGACGAAGAAGCGCTGATCGCAGCGCTCACTTCAGGTGCCATCGCAGGTGCCGGGCTGGATGTGTTCTTAAACGAGCCGCTGCCTGAAAACAGTCCGTTCTGGGACCTTGAGAACGTCATTGTTTCGCCACACATGTCGGGTGACTATCACGGGTTCAAAGAAACGGTGGCGGAAGTTTTTCTCGATAATTTCGAGCGCTATCGACAAGGGCGTGAACTGGTGAACCGGGTCGACAAAACACTGGGATTCGTCAACACCTGATCAGTGCGTAGTGCTTGGGCGATGCGACTGCTGTCGCTGGAAAGCCCGTACGCCGTCCTCTAAGCTATCTATTTCTGCCTACCGAGCGCAATGCCGGCGATCAGAAAGGCGATGATGTAGACAATGGTCCGGTAGATGACCATGGATCCCGGCGGGATGCAGATAAACGACATACCGGTTAGGCCGCGCAGCCCAATTTCGTGCGCGAGTCGAATAACTTCGTAGTCCGACATGCCCATGGGCTCTGCCAGTTCGCCGAGGATATCCCCGGGGGCGGGGCCCGCACCGCCGAGGACGTCCATGTCGAAGTGGACGTAGACGTCATCAGTGCCGTCGTAGGCGTGCTTGAGTTCCCGACACAGGCCATCCATACCCAGTTCACCTCGGACCTTCCACATCGGGTAGAAGTGGGCACCGCGGTCGCGATAGCCACGTACGATCTCGGCACGCTCCAGCATACCGCGTTCACCGATTTCGACCAGGTTGGGTACCGAAAAATTCGGATGTGCGCTGTAGGTTTTGGACTTCCAGTTGCCGCTGCCGGCGATCCGCTCGTCGTTAGTCAGGTAGTCGAGCGGTCGGGAGTCCCAGTGGGTATCGGTGCTGATCATGCCGACCTTGCCTTTGCTACGCTCAGCGATCGGTTTGGCAATGGCATAACTGCCGCAAGGTGAGTTCTGACCGATGACCACGGGTACCGCACCAGCATCCAGCGCCAGGTTGACCAGTGCCTCTACCGCGCTTTGTGCCTTGAGAATGTTTTCAGCGGTCGGGTTGAGATTCACCTCAGGTGAAATATCGGCATCTCCCATATCGACGACCCGCAGCTGTTCAAAAATATCGATATCCAGTTCCTGGATATAGCCGGTGGGATAACGCGCAGATTGCTGGCGTACTCGCTGAGGCGCTAGCACCCATTCGGATTTATCTACCCCGGCATACTTGCCGGCGGCACCGGCCACATAGGGTGCACCGATGATGGCGACATCGGTGCCATTTAATGCTGTCGCGTCCTGCGCCAAGGGCACCCCCATAAATGTTGGCGTCTGTGCATCGATCATCGGCAGCGTGGCGCTATCAATTCCGGTGTAGCCGCCCATCCCTTCCCAGGGGGGTTTGTCCATTGTTGCGTGCTCCTGTCGCTTGTCCGTGTGGTCGGATCGAGTGTAAACGGATCGGTGCCTGGGCGTACTGTCAGATAATGCCGCCGTTCACATGTACCACTTGTCCCGTGATGTAACTTGCTTCTTCGCTGACCAGAAAGTTGACCAACGCAGCGACCTCGTCGGTACGGCCGAGTCGGCCTAAGGGTATGAGGCTGCTGATACGTTCGAGCTCCTCGGGTGTGAACAGGCTGCCGAGGTGTTCGGGATTGGCATTGATCATTCCGGGTGCGACCACGTTGACAGTGGTGGCAGTGTCACTGATTTGAATGGCGAGCGACCGGGACAAAGCCTCTATACCGGCCTTGGCGGCAGCTGATGCCGGGAAAACCGGGAAGTCGTTGCGGAACGTGTGTGCATTGAGGGAGCTGATGGCGACGACCCGGCCGCAGGTGCTTTCTGCCAGGTGCGGCATGGCTGCAGTGACCATCCGAAAAAAGCTCTGGCTGATAACCCGGTAAGCGTAGTCCATGTCGTCCGCTTCGAGTTCACCGAATGGTTTAAGAACAGGAAACCCGGCATTGGCCACGAGGACGTCCAGCGAGCCGAAGGTATCCACGGCGTGGCCAATCAGCTTGCCAGCTGTATCCGGCTCAGCCAGGTCGCCGAGCATGATCTGTGCTTCACCACCGGCGGTCTTCACCGCATCAGCCGTTTTTTCGCAACCGTCCTGGTTGGACCGAGCATGAATCAGAACGCGGGTACCTGGCTGCGCCAGGCGTTTTGCAACAGCAGCACCAATACCGCTGCCCGAGCCAGTGACCAGCGCCGTCCTGGGTTGGGGTTCAGATGATGTGCTCATGAATCGATCTCTTGGCCTAAATTCATTTCAAGGTTTTTGCTTGCTATCGTAGTATAGGCTTAACGGGCTGTTTGACCGGTTTCGCTATAGCTGCGAGCGCGGCGAAATTCGAACTCAGCAGGCATCGAATGGTCTGGTAAACGGCCAGCCACAACCGGAGTAACTGCCATGAATTTTTCCAACATGATCCAGGCGATTGATCTTCACGCCGGCGGGGAGCCTGGTCGGGTCATTGTCGGCGGTGTTCTCGACGTACCGGGTCAAACCATGTTCGACAAAATGCGCTATCTCGCGACCGAGGCGGACGATCTGCGTCTGCGGATGCTGCGTGAACCACGCGGCTATCCCGCCGCCAACTGCAATCTTGTTCTGCCGCCGACCCACCCGGAAGCCGATGCCGGGTTTGTCATCATGGAGCAGGTGGAGTATCCACCGATGTCCGGTACCAACACCATCTGTGTGGTTACGGCACTCATCGAGACCGGTATGGTACCGGTTCAGGAACCGGTAACCCGGCTCAAGCTGGATACGCCCGCCGGCCTGATCGTGGTCGAGGCGAGCGTCGATGCTGGAAAAGTCAAACAGGTCACGTTTGAAAATGTCCCGGCCTTCGCCGTACACCTGGATGTTCCAATCGAGGTGCCTGAGCTGGGTACGGTCATAGTAGATGTAGCCTGGGGTGGTATGTTTTATGTGATCGCTGAAACCGAACCCTTAGGACTGGAACTCACGCCGCAACGAGCCGGGGAAGTCGCCCGTGCCGGGGAGATGATCAAAGCCGCGGCTCAGGCGCAGCTGGAGTGTGTGCATCCGGATAATCCGGAAGTGTCCGGTGTGACCATCGCGGTGATGTCCGGGCCGCCGACCCGACCCGGTGCGACACTGAAGAATGCAGCCGTGGTGTCAACCGGGCAGTTGGACTGGGAGAGACCCCAGACCTGGACGGCAGTGCTTGACCGTTCGCCGTGTGGCACTGGGACCAGCGCCAAGATGGCTACCTTGTATGCCAAAGGCAAGCTGGGGTTGAACGAAGATTTTATTCACGAAGGGATACTGGGAACGATCTTTACCGGACGCCTCATGCGCGAGACAACTGTTGGAGACTACAACGCGGTTGTACCGACCATATCGGGTCAAGCCTGGGTCACGGGTATTGCTCAGTATGTGCTCGATCCGGATGATCCGTTCCCGAACGGTTTTACCCTCGGCGATATCTGGGGCGGTGGCGGCTGAAAAATTGTTACTGTACGGCGCAGCGTTGTGCTCGTTATTACATCCAGTTGATCAGGACAACGCCCGCAACCACCACGGCGACGCCGCCCGCGATGTGCAGCGTGATTTTTTCTTCTTTCAAGGCGAGCGCCGCGAGCAGTGTGAATACCGGGTATGTTCCTATGACTGGCGCTACTAAGGTCACCGAGTTGCGCAAGAGTGCCGAATACATGCAGGCGATTGCTATAGCAATGAAACAGCCCGACAGGCCAAAGGCACGAAAACCGGCCCCCGACATGTCGAGCGGTAACCGGCCACGCCGAAGTCTATAGAACACGAGCACGCCCAAACCGCCCACGGTATGGGATAAAAAACCCGCCATCATGGCGTTGGGCATCAGATCGAGACCGAATTTGCCGGTGGTATTGACCAGTCCACGTATCACGGCAGCGGCGGTCGCAAACACGAGCGCGATACGCATGACCCGTGTGATGCCAGTGCCGGGCATCCATGTCAGCGATATCACACCACACATTGTCACCAGGGTGCCGATGGCAATCAGGGGCGTCATGCTTTCGCCCAGCAGGATCATTGCGGTCAGCGCAGCAAAGATCGGTGAGGTTGCGGCTAGAGTGGACGCAACCGTTGCACCGGCCCGGTCCATCGATTCCAGCGTGAAATAAAGCGACAGCGCTGGGTGGAACAGCCCAGTAGCCACAAATATCCAGAAGCCGGTCGTAAACCAGTCTTGTGAGCGCATCCACCACGGTGATGAAATCAGGAAGACTGCGACGACAGTCAGGATGCTGATCAGGGCACCCGTTTGAGTGTCCGTATGAGAGAGTCCTCGCTTGGCAGGGATGGCAGACAGCCCAAAAAATATCGCTGCCAGAAGTGCAAAACCAAAGGTACTGTTCACGCGCGACGTATTTAGCCGTCAATAGCCGTGCTGCGATTGTGTTCTGCATCCCTTGGGGGGCAGCACAATGCGTGGTAGCAGATCACGTATGACAAATGGGCGGAGCGAGGTCGAGAGATGGATTGCGTTCGAAAAAGCCAACTGGCTTGAGCGTAAAACCCACATATTCAACGGGCATCACTGGAAAATCTTCAGGTCGTGGCAGGTGTAGTACACCGATCGTGTGCCAAAGCACAACGTCAGTGTCTACCAATGGCCTGTTTTCCAGGATCCATTCCGGCAGCCCAGGTCCACCTTCGTTTTGGCTCACATACTGACCTGGTGCATGTAGCTGATTTGGGTCGTAGGCAGTAACCCAGAGGGCATGATTAACAAATCCGGCACGTCGCATGAAGGGTGAATCGGGCTGATGCATTGGTTTGATATTAGGGCCAGGTATCAGCTTGTAGCCCGCATGCCACCCCAGTGTGTTGGTGCGGGATCGATTAATGATCTTCCAGAATCGCCCATTTTGTGGAGCGATGTCTCGTGCGGCATCTATTTCTGAGCTGATGATGGTCTCTACGGGAGTGTGTGCGTTACCGTAGGGGTTCTCGGGACCGGTCGGAATTCTTTTGGCTTCCACTTCGACGACGGTGTTGTCGTCGCCATCTATACTCATATCGAGCCTGATGTTGAAATAATGCTCATGTACCATTCCGTTGACACCTGGAGCGACGAGTGCACCATACTGGGTTTCTTCTCCCTCGTGAATAGCACGCAGGTAGAGCGTGCCGGTGAGTTTTGCCTCAAACTCAATGGTGCCGTCTAGGTACAAGTACCAGAACAGGCCATAGTCGTAGTTACCGATAGTAAAAAACGATGACACAACCAGCCGACGGGAGCGGCGTATCTCGCTGTGATCGGCTCCGATATCTGTATGCTTCCACAGGATGCCGTAATCTTCTTCATGCATACAAACTATTTTGGAAAAGTGCCGCACATTGCCGTGGCCGTCGACCTGGTCGAAGTCGAAATAATGAATTTCACCCAGACAGTCGCAACCAAGTCGTAATGAATTTACTTGAGCTCCGAAAATGGTCTCACCTAGGTCAAACGAATGATTCATGTAATGATCGCCAGCGGTATCCCCATACGGAACGACCAACTCACTGAGCGAGGCACGATAAATTACGGGGCGGTCTGTTTCCCCATCGCGAAACGAAAGCGTATGTAGAATGAGGCCCTCTTTGGGTGTGAAGCCGACGCGAAACTGCCAGTTCTGCCAGTGGACAGTGTAACCATCGACTTTGAAGTCCGGTCCGTCCGGTTGGACAATATTGAGTGCAGCTAGTGCCGGGCGAACTTCGAGGCGATCCGCCCGGTAGTCACCCGGATCAGGTGGCAGTGGTACTACACCAGTATCTTCGACGCGAAGGACGGTCATCGCATTCAGGTCAACGACTGGAACCAATCCTTCTACAGGGCGGGCATAGGTGTTGTCACCGGGGTTTTCAACGTAAAAGCAGTGGGCTCGTGTGTGGCGAAGATTTTTCTCGTCAGGTTCGGCAAGGTTGGCAACCGCAAACGCTTCAACGAGAACCTGCTGGATGTTCTCTATACCACGTCGCTTCAGGCCTGCAATGAAATCTGGATGCTGTCTGACAACCTCCTGCATCTCAGCGTTTTCTTCGGCCAGTGTGCACACGCGAACCCCCGGCACCCATGTATAGGATTGCAGCGTAGCGTCATTTAGACGAACGACCGCTTCGTACACCTTGTCAGCATTGCGGTCGAGAATAACTGCAAAAGCTTCTCGCTCGATGTAATTGCCATCTACAAATTTGTGAACAAGCGATTTTTCAGGTTCCCTGAGACGTACCTGCTCAAACAGTGCCCGTGAATCGAGTTGTGCTTGTTCGCGGATGATCTCGACTGCGTGAGTGAGTTCTTCGCTACTGAGTGGGTCGAGCGGATGCGGTGAATGAACCCAAATCGGTTGACACGTCTGTGACATAAAATGTTCCTCGGCAGGTGCCGAATTACTTATTGATGTCAGGATCCTACAGCTAAGGTATCAGACAGATTGGTGGCCGGGGGATCTATCCTGGGTCGCTGGAGCAGAGGTTAGTTCAGCATTGTCTCCCGGGCTTTGACTTTCCGATCAGTTTCCATCATGAATCCCGGGTCCTTGCGGCAGAGCGCTTCTGTTTTACGCAGGATCTCATCGTTGGACTCATCAAGGTCAAGATCCACGCCGTAAGGCTGTGGCACATACCAGGGTGTATGTACGTACAGCTCCAGGTAGTTTTCTTCAGGGTCGTGAAAGTAGATTGACCACGCATTGCCGTGGCAGGCGTAACGGTTGACCTCCACTCCGGCCACGACCAGCTTGTCCCGCATGTCACGAAGCTCATCAAGATTCTCGAGCAGGAATGAGAGCTGCTGCGCTGCACTGTAATCGGCATCGTCCGGTCTGCCACCGATCAGGACTATTTCATGATGTTCCTCCGGGTTGGTTGATAGAAACATCATGGGGCAGGATGTAATGGGATGTGGTCCGTGGTCTGTCACTGTGAATCCCATCACGCGGGTGTAAAAGTCCTTCATCTTGTCAGCATCTCGAATACTGAGGCCAATATGGCCAATTCGGGGTTTGGGTTGAGTCGACATGGTGAATTACCTGTTAGTTTTGAGTCAAGATTTGGATTTGTGGCCATTCCTGCAGCTTTTGAGCCCGTCTGGCCATGTATATCCCGGATCGAAAATTATAGCAAGGGATGTTCCCATACCGCTTACGCCTCTAACAAGCATTGATTCCAGTGCAGTGGCTTTACTCGGCGTCAGTCGATAGGGTGAGAGTGCCCAGGTAGGAACTCTGTGTGAGTTCCGTTGTAATTTCAAAGTCGCCATGGTCAACGCTGTGAAACCGCAGCGTATAACTGCCACTATTGCCCTCCAAGCCGCGAAATTTAAAGTCCCCGTATTCATCGGATGCGGCAGTTTGGAGAGTGATACCCTCTTTGGTGAGATCGATCTCTACACCGACTGCGACCTCGGTCACGCCATCACTGGCTGTGACCAGATTGCCGCCGATAAAACACTTGGTGAAGTCGTCTAGATTTTTATAGTAGACCCTCGGACGTGCCTTGAATTCCGGGTTGAGGACTTGCAATTCCTCTTCCTCAACAATCTGTTTCATCTGGTCGTCTTCTATTTTGAGGCTGCGGAATACGCCCGTGGGGCAGACCTGTTCACAGCGCAAATTTTTCTCTCCCCGGTCCAGCAGGTGAATATCGAAATTCCATTTCTGGGCAACCTGTTCTTCTTCGTTCCACCATATCGCACCGTAAGGGCATGAGCTGACGATTTCCGGCTTTCCACGAGCTTTGTCAGGGTCGATCATGACAATGCCGTCCGGGCGCTGGTACACGGCGCCGTCGGTGGATTTTTGAACACAAGGGGCGTCATCACAATGGTTGCAGGTGGTGGGCCGGAAGGCGACCTCCACCATTGGATTTTGACCGTGTTCGCGTGACTCGATATAGAACCACTTGTGGCCGTGTAGCGGTTGCGGCGCGGAATAACCTGGGAAATTGTTGCCGACATATTCATCTTTACAGGCCAGAAAACAGTTATTACAGTTATGGCACTTGGCTACGTCGATGATCAGGTTCCACTTTTCCATATTCTGTGACTTGTATTTTTAAAGGCAGGGCTCGGCAAACGGATGAGACATTATAGTCGGCGGGGTGCGTCCAGTTATGTGTCGGGCTTATGGTGCTGTCTGATCTTACGGCTCACCATCGATAATGTATCTCCGGCCCGGGTTACAATTGATAGAGTATCCACCTTACGGAACTTGCTCAGACGGTGTCAAGCTACCTCCAAGGAAGTGTCCTGAGGTAGTGTCCACACGGTAACGAATGGGAGACTCAAAATTATGATGACGGCGCCTTTGCCAATCCTGTTATGGGGCGTGGTTATTGCGTTGCGCTACACCTCTGTCAGACATCCGTCTTTCAAGAGTCGCCTGTCCGAGAAAGAATTAATTGCCCAGATCAAGACGCGCGATGGTACGACTGGCCGCTGGTATCAGTTCAGGAACGGGCAACTTAAATCGCGTGCTGGAGTGCATCGGGAAGCTGAGATCTGTCTGACATTTAAATCTGCCGAGGTTGGTGCGAAGTTGCTGACCCCGCCGCTGGACCATCAACAGTTTGTCAATGCAGCAAAGGCCTTTACGGTTGTCATCGATGGCCCTGAGGAGTTGTCGCTGTGGTTCATGGAAACATTGAGGATGATCCAGACGGTCGGCTGGAGCTATGGCACGCCTGGTGCCGACGGTGAGATGCGCTACGTCAACAACACCAATGGCGGCCCGCTATTCGTTTACGTGAAGAATGACAGAATAATCCGTATTACGCCGATTGAGTTTGATGATGTCGAAGATGCACCGTCGTGGTCGGTGACGGCACGGGGCCGGACATTTACGCCGCCACGCCGCACGACCGTCGCGCCTCATGCACTGGCATCAAAGTCTGTTGTCTACTCGAAGGACAGATTGTTGTATCCGCTCAAACGAGTTGATTTCGATCCCAACGGTAATCGCAACTGCGCCAATCGCGGCAAGTCGGGATACGAGCGAATCAGTTGGGACCAAGCGCTGGACATCGTTGCAACAGAGATCAAACGGGTTCGTCGTGAACACGGCAAAGGTGCGATCCTCAGCAGTCACAGTTCGCACCACACCTGGGGTAACGTGGGCTATTACATCAGTTCAAATTTCAGGTTTATGAATACCATCGGCCACACCAAGATGGTGATCAATCCGGACAGCTGGGAAGGGTGGTACTGGGGAGCTATGCATCACTATGGCAACAGCATGCGAAACGGTGCCTTCGAACCCTACGGTCAGATGCGCGACTGTCTCGAGAATTGCGAGATGATTGTTTTCTGGTCCAGCGATCCCGAATCGTCAAGTGGCTCCTACGCAGCATTCGAAGGCACTGTCCGTCGCCAGTGGGCCAAGCAACTTGGTATCAAGATGGTGCATATTGACCCGTACCTCAATCACACCGGTGCGTTCCTGGGGGGAAAGTGGATTCCTGTGTTGCCGGGCACAAGCCCGGCGCTGGCGCATGCGATCACCTACGTCTGGATCGACGAGGGCCTTTACGACAAGGAATACGTGGCCACACGCACCACCGGGTTTGAGAAGTGGCGCGCCTACATCATGGGGGGTGAAGACGGCACGCCCAAGACCCCGGAGTGGCAGGAACCCGAGACCGGGGTGTCTGCCCACATTGTGCGGGCGCTGGCCCGGGAGTGGGCTTCAAAAAAGACCTATCTGGCGGCCGGCGGTAAAGGGACAACCTTTGGTGGTGCCTGCCGCTCGGCAACAGGCACACAGTGGGCCCGCTCGATGGTGTGTCTGATGGCCATGCAGGGCCTGGGTAAGCCGGGTGTGAATTTTGGCAACCTGCAGACCGGCGCACCGCTCAACCACCATTTCTATTTTCCAGGCTATGCTGAGGGGGGAATTTCAGGAGATATCGAAGGTTCTGGTACGGCATTTAATCTATTTCAGCGCATGCCCCATGTGATGAGCATGAACAGTGTCAGTCAGAAGGTCCCACGCACCTATATTGCTGAATCGATTACCGAAGAGCGGGTCGAGGGTTATCCGACCGATCCACGCTCACTGGAACGCCAGTTTCAGAAGTTTAGCTACCCAGCCGCTGGCCACTCGCGGGTCCACATGATGTACAAATACGGTGGTTCGCATTTCAGCACGGTGATGGACTCGAACCGTCTGGTTCGGGCCTACCAGTCCGAGGAGCTGGAGTTTGTGGTCAACCAGTCGATCTGGAATGAGGGAGAGGTCAAGTTTGCTGACGTCGTACTGCCGGCTTGTACCAACTTTGAACGCTGGGATATTGGCGAGTGGGCTGTTGCCGGGGGCTACTCGCATCACAACGAGTCGCAACTGAATCACCGGGTGATCACGATGCAGCACAAATGCATTGAACCGCTCGGTGAGTCCCGCTCTGATTTCCAGATATTCCTGGATATCTCTAAGCGTATCGGTCTGGGGGCCTACTTTGCCCAGGGGATGACCGAGTTGGATTGGTGCAAACTGCAGTTCGAAGCCTCAGACCTCAAAGACATCATCAGCTGGAAAGAATTTTTCAAGAAAGGATATTACGTAGTGCCGGCCGAGGACGAGAACTTCGAGATGCCAGTAGCGTTCAACTGGTTTGCCGAGGGCCGAAAGAAAGACACACCGGAGCCGGCTCCTCTGCCCTCAGAATACGGCGGCAATTTTGGTGAGGGCTTACAGACCCAGTCCGGAAAATTTGAATTTGAGGCCTCTAGCCTGAAGAACTTCGGCGAAGACCCGGAAAGGCCTCCGATTAACCGCTACATCCCAAGCTGGGAAGGGCTCAACAACAGGGAGCTCTCTGTACGGTTCCCGTTGCAGTTGATCACACCGCATCCCCGTTACAGTTTTCATACGCACACCGATGGCAAGGACAGCACGATCAACGACATCGAGGCCCACCGCGTGTTGATTGATGGCTATTACTACTGGCCCGCGCGGATTAACCCCGGGGATGCAGCGGACCGTGGTATCGTACACCATGACCTTGTCCGCCTGTTTAATGACCGGGGCAATGTCATTTGTGCTGCTGTTCTTACAGAGCGCATTCTGCCTGGCGTGATTCACTCCTATGAGTCGTCGGCTGTCTACGATCCGATCGGTGAGCCGGGCTTATCCCCGGAACGGGGGGGCTGTGTAAATCAGCTGACATCGGCGCGACCGCAGACCGCCAAGACCACCGCATCAGCGCCCAATTCCTGTCTCATTCAGGTCGAACAGTGGCGCAGCACTGCCCCGGATTAGATTCTCGCCGCCGCTGCCCTTGTCCGCCGGGTTCCGGCTTATCGGACAACGCGATAGTGGGTACTAGCCAACCTGGATGATATCGTCCGGTCGGTCGGAGATCAGCTGCGCCCCAGTTTCGGTCACGAGGACAGGGTCGCAGTAGCGCGTGGCGCCCATCTCTGGCACTACGGCCCAGGGCCTCAATGATAAAGCCAATTCGGCAGCAATAACACGTAAGCCGGCAGAAGCAGCAGTATGAGCAGCCGAATGATGTCCACACACCAAAAGGGTGTAACGCCCTTGAATACGGTCGTGGTTTTGATGTCTTTGAGCACCCCCGCCAGCACGAAAACATTCAGTCCAACCGGCGGTGTGATCAGGCTGATCTCGGTGACGACTACCGCGATGATACCGAACCAGACCAGAATCTCTTCGGGCCCCATACCCGCGTAGCCCAGACCCTGTACCACCGGATAGAAGATCGGGATGGTCAACAGCAGCATCGACAGGCTCTCGAACACGCAGCCCAGAACGATATATATGGCAAGGATAACCAGTAAGGTCATCAGTGGGGACATATCTACGCCGGCAACGAATTCCAGCAGCCCCGGGGGTAGTCCAGCGCGATTGACGAAGTTAGAGAAAATTAGCGCCCCAAAGAGTACGGTAAAGAGCATAGCCGTCGTACGGGCGCTATTGACAAGTACTTCGTAGTAGTCCCGCCAGGAGCGTACACCGCGGGACAGTGCCAGTAGGAAGGCACCGCCAGCACCGATACCTGCAGCTTCGGTCGGGGTAAAGATACCGCCATAAATTCCGCCAATGACCAGGATGAACAGTAGCAAGGTGCCCCACACCCCGCGTAACGCCCGCAACCGGCCCGGCCACGCGGTGCGCTCGCCCCGGGGCCCATCCTGAGGGCGCCGCCAGACCGCGTATTGCACCGCAACCAGGTAAAGCAGTATGCCGAGCAGGCCCGGCAGGAAACCAGCCGCGAACAGTTCGCGAATACTGGTTTCGGTCATCAAACCATAGATGACAAGGATCACGCTTGGCGGGATCAGAATACCGAGCGTGCCGCCTGCTGCTATCGATGCTGCTGCCAGGGAATCGGCATAGCCATATTGGCGCATCGGCGGCATCGCCACTTTAGACATTGTGGCTGCGGTCGCCAGGCTGGAACCGCAGATCGCACTGAAGGAGCCGCAGGCGACAATCGTCGCCATGGACAACCCGCCCCGACGGTGACCCAGAAAGGCATTGGATGCCGCGTAGAGTTCTGCAGATAACCCGGCCCGTGAAACCAGGTTGCCCATCAGGATGAAAAGCGGCACCACTGACAGACCGTAGTTCAAGGCGGTTTCGGAAACGAGTGTGCCGATCATCGCCAGCGAGGGCTTCCAGCCCGTTAACAGACCAAAGCCGGCAAAGCCAACTATGCCCATGGCAAACGCGATGGGCAGCCGCAGGAATACCAGGATCAACAGAACGGCAAAACCGATGAGTGCAACCGTCACGGTATGGTCTGCTGAAAGAGCGGCGGAAGAGATTCCAGCTTAGATCGCCGTCGTGGAGCGGTCCGGAGACATCGGGCCTTTACCACGCACATACCGCAGGCCGTTGAGCACGAAGGCAATTGATGCAGCACCACTCATTACGGCGATGAAGTAGGTTATCGGTGCATAGGGAATAGCCAGGAATTCGGTGGCATCGCCATAGTCGACCATGAAGTTAGCACTGATCCAAACCCGCCAGGCGACAACAATCATCATGATCGCCATCAAGAGATTCAAGATGACCTGTCGAACATTGGTCCAGTTATCCGGCAACAACAGATCCAGCAGATCAACGCTGACGTGTTCTTCGCGGTAACAGACGGTGGGTAGGATGGCGAATACGATCAGACCCATCATGAGCTGGGTCAGTTCGGTTGCACCATCCAGCGGAGAGTTCAGAAAGTAGCGACCAACAACGTCGATACAGGTCATCGCCATCAAGGCGAACAGCACGAGAGATGAGGCCCCGTCACCGAACTTCAGCCATGCATGGGCCAAGTCCGATGACGGAACAGGGTTATGGACAGTCTCCGGGTCATTGCTTGATTGACCCATTGGCTTTACTCAGTAACCACGGGCAATGGCGCGTAGTTCCTCGAGGGCGGCTTTGCCGTCGATTCCGATATTATTGGCCCGTTCTATCCACTGCGCTTCGATGGGTGCCATAATTGTGAGGTACTTCTTGTGCATTTCAGCACTCGCCGTGGTGATGGTGGTGCCGGCCTTCTTGGCAGCAGCCAGGCCGGCTACGTCAGCCGCATCCCATTGCTGACCTGCAAGCTTAGCCAGTTTCTCGCCTGAGACGCTCATGACCGCGTTGCGGTCGGTCTCGGAAAGGCCCGCCAGGAAATCGCTGTTCATGATAAAAGCGAAACTGCCGTAGTAAAGGCCTCCGGGCATGATCGTGACGTGTGGTACGACTTCTTTCAGGCGAAAGCTTTTCTGTGTTTCTATCGGCATGAAGATGCCATCAGCGACGCCGGACGAGAGCGCTTCGTAAACTTTCGGTGCCGGCAGTTTGACGGCGGTGACCCCCAGTGCTTTACCCACCAGGCTGCCTACGCCGCCGGGCACACGGATCTTCTGACCGCTGAGATCATCGAGGCTGTTGAGCGGTGCTTTGGTCTGGATGACGGCTGGACCGTGCGACGTCAGGCCGATCAGGGTGACACCCCTGTGCTCGTCAGCCTTGGCCAGGTGTTTCTGGTGCACTCGCCAGTACGCAACGGAGGCGGCCTCGGCGCTGGTGCCGAGATTTGGCATTTCGACAGCCTGCGTCGCAACGTAACGGGTGTTATAGCCGTGAAAAATCCAGGCGGCGTCAGCAACACCATCTCGAACCAGTTCAAACTGCTTGAGCGGTGATGCGAGGTTGTACTCGATCTTGGTCGTGACCCGGCCTTCGGTCGCTTCTTCGACCCACTTGCCCCAGGTCGGCCAGACCACATTATTAATGTGGTGTGTGGGTGGTGCCCAGCTGCTGATATTGAGTACCTCCTGGGCGAACAACGTGGGGGTTACCAAGAACAGCCCGAAGGCAAGTCCCAGTAATTTGAGTTGTTTCATCATGTACATCCTCCTCAGAGTTTGCTTTTTGAGTTAATCAGATGGCCGTGGCTGCAGTGTTTAGGTGAAAATACCGTAATCACTACCATTACGCACGTATATTTTGCTGAAACAATGCAGTTGTCAAGGTTCGGAGCGGATAGTTGAGATTTGATATATATCATGCTCCGAAGTTGAAGGCATAGTACCGTACAAGGAGAATCTACAGCCTAAGGGTGTGTGACCGGCCTGTCGGGTTGCAGCATCGTCCGAGGTGTTGACTGATCCCTGCCGGGTATTGATCAGGAGGAGGCGATTATGAAAAACCGAATTCCACCCGTCTGGGTTGAAGGGATAGCAAGCCGACAGGCCCACTGCGACCTGCCGGAGGGGACCTATGAGCGGGAGATCGGGCGCGAGGGATTCTTTGGTCCTGCCAGCCAGATCCACCATACGCACCCCCCGACGGGATGGTCCTCATTTGACGGCCCGACTCGACCCCGGGCCTATGACCTGACACAACTGAATACCCCCGGTGATGATCCGTGGCAGGCTCCGGTGGTGCTTTCCAATGCCGCTACGCAGATCCGCATGTGGATGACCAGTGGCAACATGAACTCTCTGGCGAGCAATGCTGATGGTGACCAGGTGTTGTTTGTGCACCAGGGCTCAGGCCACCTGTTTTGTGACTATGGCCACCTCGAATTCACCCACGGGGATTACCTGTTGATACCGCGATCAACGATGTGGCGTCTGGAGTGCGATGACTTGGCGGTGATACTCATGATCGAAGCCACTGGCGGGGCGTTTGGACTGCCCAGTAAGGGACTGGTCGGTCAGCACGCCATATTTGATCCTGCGATTCTGGATCACCCGCGGATCGATGCGGCATTTCAGGCGCAATACGCCGAGCGCGAAACCGCTGTCCGGATCAAACGGCAGAATATGGCAACTAGGGCCACCTACCCATTTAATCCTCTGGATGCGATCGGTTGGCACGGGGATCTGTCCGTGCAGCGCTTGAACTGGCGGGATATTCGTCCGTTGATGAGTGCCCGCTATCACGTCGCACCTTCTGCCCACACCACCTGGCTTGCAGATCGTCTGGTCATCTGTACCTTCTGCCCACGACCGATCGAGAGCGATCCTGGGGCCCTGAAACTGCCGTACTATCACTCGAATAATGATTACGACGAATTTATCTTCTACCACCAGGGGCAGTTTTTCAGTCGAGATCACATGAAGCCCGGAATGTGCACTTACCATCCCGCAGGGTTTCCACATGGCCCGCACCCTGAAGCCTATCGTACGGCTATGGCCTACGCTCGAAAAGAGACTGACGAGGTTGCCGTCATGGTTGACACGCGGGATCCGCTCCAGCCTCACGATCTTGATGATGGGGTTGAATGGGACGGTTATGTAGACAGCTGGAAAGAATGAAGCCACGCTGATCGCTCACCCGCGAAGACGTGGGATTTAGGTGTCGGCACCATCATTGGTTCTGGAACCGTCTCAAACAAACAGGACCTCGCCGAAGGATCTGCGATTGAGGATGGCAGTGTCGGTTATTCCTGTATTGCCGAGCGTCGGATGATCGAAACGATTAACGCAGGACAGCCGCTGATTCCGTTTATGCAATTAGGTGACTGTATCCGTATAGAAATGATGGACGACTCAGAGCTGAGCATATTTGGTGCGATCGATCAGTGTGTCACGGCCGGTGAAGCCGGCTAGCCCGCAGTGGGGCTCAGTTCAGCACTACAGGTAAACGTCGAAATCCACGAAAACGAATTCGCAGGTCGCGCTCCGGGCTGCCCGCCAGGTCAATCGTCGGGAATCGTCTCACCAGTTCACTAAACGCGATGCGACCCTCGAGCCGTGCAACGTTCATCCCGGAACAGGCGTGTCGACCCTGACCAAATGCTACGTGGTTGTTGGGTGAGCGCCCAATATCCAGCTGATCAGACCTCTCGAACTGCTCAGGATCCCGGTTGGCGGCGCCTACACCCAGGGTCAGAAAAGTGCCGGCAGGAATTGTTGTGTCACCGATAGTCATGCATTTGGTCGTCAGTCGGTTATTCAGCTGGAGTGGGCTCTCAAAACGAAGCAGTTCCTCGACTGCAGAATCTGCAAGCGTGGGTTCGGCAGCAAGACGCTCTAGCTGGTCCCGGTGACTGATCAGCGCATGAAGTCCGTTACCGACCAGGTTGGTAGTGGTTTCGTGTCCGGCATTCAGGAGAAATATGCAGTTGTGCAGCAGTTCGGCTTCGGTCAGCTTTTCTCCGTCCTTCTCGCCCTGAATTAGACGAGTCAGAACATCCACTGCAGGGTCTCCCGGAGTCTGCCGTCGGTCGTTGACCAGCCGCCTTAGATAGTCTGTGAAATCGACTACTGCCTGGTTGCCGGTTTTCAGAACCTGTGGTTCCGGACCCGGTTCGAGCGCGGACAGAATCGCCAGCGACCAGGCCCGGAGAGGCTGTCGCTCGTCGCGTGGAATGTCGAGCAAGTTACCGATCACCTCGATAGGTATGCGCGAGGCAAAGTCGCCGATGATGTCGACTTCACTCAGGTCCTCCATCTGGTCGAGCAGCTCGCCGATCAGGTGAACCAAGCCTTCTTCCATACGTTTGATGGCCCGCTGATTGAGTGCACCCATGATCAGCCGGCGCACCCGGGTATGCAGCGGCGGATCGTTGAAGACCAGGCTTGTGGTGTGGTGTTCGAGCAGGGGACTGTCGCCGAATTTGGGTGTGAATTCAGCTTTCTTGTCCGAGCTCGTACGCGGGTCACGATAGGCGGCCATCACGTCATCGTAGCGAGACAGAAAATAAGATCGCTCGCTTAACCGATGAACCGGGCTGTCGCGTCGCAGCTGTGCGTACCAGGGATAGGGGTCGTCAACAAACCCAGCTGGCGGATCTATCAGCCTAAATCGAGTCACTGCGTCAGTACTGGGTTCGATTCGGTTCTTTGGATCTGCCGGCATGACGATATGAATTGAGTGTAATTCCAGTCAGTGTAGCACCCGTCGTCAGCGGATGGTTTTCTGCTGTCAGCAAACGTGGTTGAATGGTTATAGCCCGGATCAGGAGAAAAGTCATGAACGAAGTTGATGCCGCAAACGCACAGCCAGGTGAACAACACCGTCTTCTCACCGAAATCATGCGCCGCCGGCGAAGCGTACGTCAGTTCGAGCGCGGCAGGAAGGTCTCACGGGATACCCTGCTGTCGGTGGCGGAGTCCGCACGCTGGGCGCCGACTGGCGCCAATAGCCAGTGTTGGGATCTGATCATTGTGGATAATCCAGCTGTGCGCGATGCTGTGATCGATATTTTTGTTGAGCAGTCGAAACGATTGTTTGTTAAGGCCAAGGGTTTTCCTGCGGTGACTAAAACCTATCTGTCAAACACCGTGGCGATTTTCATCGTTCTGGGTGATTCCCGCTGGAAGGTCGCTTTTCCGCAACACAATGAAGATGCCGAAGGACCGGATGAATACGTCGCGAATAACGAAAACATTTACTACTGCTCACTGGGGGCCGTGATCCAGAACATTCAACTTGCCGTTACGGCCCAGGGATTGACATCAGCGTGGCTGTCCGGCGGTGGTGAGATATCGACCAACCAGGCATTGTCGGAGCTTCTGGGGTACCCGCCATATCTCTCAGCGTGCGGCACGATACCCGTGGGTTATCCAAAGAAAGATGTCCGACTGCGCTACAGACGGCCACTCGAACAGCTGGTCCACTGGAATGGCTATGCCGCGACGCAATTTCGACCTCAGGGCATGCTGGATCATTACCTGAACCGGTTGCGCCCCTTCCTGATGTACCGCAACACCGAAAGTGTAGAAGACTGGGAAGACGCCCGAGAAAAATGTGGGGACTGGTACGATGCCTTCAGCAGCCCGGAGCCGAACCCATCGGGTCAGTTGGAGTAAAAGCACGATAGACTCGGCACAGCCAATATGAAACTCGGCCTGACGGTTTAGCACTGAACCACGACATACAACTGAAACAGAATGCGATCGAGCAAACTAAATTACGTTTTTTTTGTCAGTGACCAACATCGTGCTGATCACCTCAGTTGTTACGGTAACCCAGTGGTACAGACTCCGAACATCGATCGACTGGCCCAGTCGGGTACGCGGTTCGAACAGTTCTATGTTGCCAATCGGTTCTGCATGTCTAACCGGGCGTCGCTGTGCACCGGGCGGGCATGACCCGGCAGGAGATCAATGTGGCCGGGCTTTACCTTCGTTCCGGGGGTGCGGGTGAGACCACCTATCTGCTGCTTCACGGACTCGGTGCAACCGGCGAGGTCTGGGAAGGACTGGTTGATCTGATTGAGCGCAATAAGGCCGGTCGCTGGCTGGTGCCGGACTTCCCGGGGCATGGGCGTTCACCATGGGAAAAGCCTTATACCTACGCTGCACTGATGGCCGACCTGATCCCACTCATCAACGGGGCCGGTCGGTTAGTGGTGATCGGACACTCGATGGGGGGTGTGGTTGGTCTGATGCTGGGTGGTGCGCTGCCTAATGTTGAGCGGGTACTGGGTGTGGGGATCAAGGTCAGCTGGAACGAGGCTGAACTGGAACAGATGCAGGCATTGTCAACACGGCCTGTTCGCTGGTGGGCAACGCAGGCCGAGGCGGTAGAACGCTACCTCAAGGTATCGGGACTGATTGGTCTCGTAAATCCCGATTCCCCCACTGCACAGTGTGGTGTCGTTGCGGGTGACGACGGCCAGTATCGTCTTGCCGCTGACCCGGCGATTTATGCGGTTGGTCGACCGCCCGTCGCTGAACTGGTTCAGGCCGCACGCTGCAAAGTGGTACTTGCGTGCGGCGAACACGACCAGATGGTCAGCGCAGGAGAACTGAGTGCCCTGGAAGTCGCAGCGCGGGAGCTGTCGGGCCTTGGGCACAATGCGCAGGTGGAAGGTCCCGAACAGGTCTGGTTGCTCGCCAACGAACCATTCGAAAACAATCAGGAATCTCCATGAGCCTATTGATGATCCGCCACGGTGAAACCGCGTTCAATAGAGATCGTGTTATGCAGCCGGCAGACACGCCACTGTCGGATCGGGGCGAGGAACAGGCGATTCGCCTGGCACAACGTCTGAGCACGGAAGGGATTACACGGATCCTGGCCAGCGATCTGCCCCGGGCCGCCATGACGGCTCGCGCGTTGTCTGATGAAACCGGTGTCGATATTGAGTTTGAATCGTTGCTTCAGGAGCGTAATTTTGGTTGCCTACGGGGCCAGCGATTCATCGACCTCGAGGCCCGTGGCATTGATCCGTTTGCGGAGAACTATGAACCCGAAGAGGGGGAAACGTGGCAGGAATTCGACCAGCGCGTGACTCATGCCTGGTCAACAATTCAGTCGACGCTGCCCGCAAGCGGGACATTGGCCGTGGTTACCCATGGGCTGGTCTGCGCGGCTTTGTTACGCAATCATCTGGATGCCCAGGAGCATGCCTCAGACATTGGACGACTGTTTCCATTTCGCAATGCCAGTGTCACCCGCATCGAATCATCGCCGCCCTGGCGGGTCGAGTTGCTGAACTGTGCTGAACATCTTGAAGCGCTGGGTGACCAGACCTCGATCTACGGTCAGGTCTAAAAAGATCCTATTCAGGGAATGACTGCTGTCGTGTCCACCGCTCCAGAGTGCCCCAGCCGTTGGTTAGAGCGATTTGTGGGTGCCGTCACACAGCGGTTTACTTTTAGAATGCTTACACCCGCAGAAAAAGATCTTTTTAGATTCTTCCGCTTGGTAGCGGATCGGTGTAAACGCTGTTGATTTGTGGGAACCGTCGCAGAAAGGCTGTTTGCTGCTGAGACCACACTGACACCAGAAATAGGTTTTCCCCGCTTCTACTTCAACTGCGATTGGACTTCTCTGGGCAATAACAGGCGTGTCGTTCATGTGGCAATGTCCGTTTGGGTTGTGGCGGTGTTCACCACGGCCAGTCGATCCCCGCCATTTTAACCTCAAATGCATTGTCGAACACTCGGGCGAGTTCGGGGGTGAAGTGATTTGTCCAGTCGCCTGCCTTGCCCTTGCGCATGAAAGGCATGCCTGGCTTGCGCTGTTCTTCATCCCACAGTTGCATACTGGTTCGTGGGTCTTTCTGCATACTCGAGAACGTCGACAGTTCTGCAATTCGGTCGATGGCGTCTCCCGTGAGCGGCTGATTCAGAAAACGGGCAACCCGTGCGACCGTGGCGGCCAGATCACGCTGCATGTCTTCATAGTGCAGGACCAGGATATTGGATCGCTTGTGTTGCGCATACCAACTGCTGAGATGGGTCCAGTACGGACCGTACTCCACTCGGCCCGCCATAAACTCACCAATAAAATGTTCGATTGGCTCGTCATACTCGTACATCTTGAAACCGAAGGTATGAAAATACATCGACACCGCGGTGTCCTTGGCGGTACGGGTGACGTAGATCAGACGGTTGGACTCGGTCAGTTTGCACGGTAAAAGATGATAAGGATTGTGAGATTTGAAGACCCTGGGAGAGTTCATTGTGTCGACGACCGACAGATCAGGCAGATCTTCCGAATCATCAAGCCACGGGATGATGGCATGGAGAGCCGGGTCGCCGTCGTGGATCAGTCCGCCGCTGTAGATCAGGCGTACGATCTGCTGCGTCCAGGTGGTGCCGCTCTTGGGAAAACTGGCGATAAACACGTCATCGTCTCGCGGTGTCCAGTGCTGGTGTACCCATTCAAATCTTTCCGTATCCACCGGTGTCACCAGCATATCCCGCCAGCGGTTGTAGTTGATCGTACTCACGGATACAAATTCGACGCCGCCAGTCGATGGGATTCGATCAGCCCGGGGACTCGCTCAGGGTCGGTGCGGCCCCAGCCACATTCGCTGGCAATCCCGAATGACGGTATCACTTTCTGCGCAGTTGCGATGCGCTGTTTATCGCCACTGTGATCCTGGTGGTGGATCAATCCCAGGTACAGTTCTGTTTCTGGCGGGAGTTTAAGTTTGGCCAATGGGGCGTAATAGGCATCATCGACACGGTCACGCGGTACGGGCATGTGGAGAAAATCCAGTTGCCGTTGAAGTTTTGAGGCCAGCCCGTTCGCGACCTCGACCAGAATCGCGGTGTCTTTGGGCATGACCAGATGCTCATCCCTGGGTGTGCCGTAACACAGGTGGTAGCCCAGCTCTACGTCGGCGGGTACTTGTGCACCGAGTCGGGTCATCTGATCGAAGATCTGCAGTTTGTAATCATCGGGGCGATAAGGAAAATAATCTTCAAAGATCAGCACTTCCTGACAAATGTCCCATTGGATCGAAAGGTCGTGATGCGAAATTGCATCCAGAATTGAACTGAGGGCTGTCAGCAATGCCTTTTCATAGACTGGCAGGTAATCCTCGATAGAAGCCGGACTGATATACATATAGCCTGAGGCCATCGGGGTGGGCAGACAGACCTGGAAGCGCACACCAGCCGGGATCACACCGTCATCACGCAATTGTCTGAAAACGTCATAAGACGCAATAGCGGCGGGTGCATAACCGGTTTCAAACACGACCGACGACGGATCTACATCGGGCTTAAAGCGTACCAGCTCCGTTTCGCGTATGAGCTCGCCATCCCACTGGTAAAGTGCCAGCGGTGTTGCGTCGGGGTCGAGCTCCATATTCAGATGAGACAGCAGCATCTCGCGCTGCCAGTAGATCCAGCGATGACGTTCGCCGGTTTCACCGTCTGGAATCCGGCGAAGCCAGGGCGCGAGTTCTGATGAGAGGGCCCTGAAAACGGATTCTGAATCGGGCATGGCAACACTGCCTACGAGATGGATACTTGGCCGCATGTTTTACCCTCCCGTATCTGTCTGAGTCTTGTCTCCAGAGGTAACGCTACCACAGCCGTGGCCAATCAGAGCGGTCAGTGCAACCATCAGTTATCGCGGTTCAGAAATTCCTCGACGCGGTCCATCAGGGGCTGCTTATCGTAGGTTTGGTACAGGACGGACATCATGCGTACCGGATCGCCAAAAAAGAATCGTTCATACAGCACCTGGCGACCCGCAAATGCACTGCAGGCGACATCCCAGGCCAGGCGGAAAAGCTTGATTCGATCGCGCGCATCCCGATTGGCAACTGCGAGGTAACGGTCGATATCCTCTGCGACGGGGCTGTTTAAGGCCGAATCCGGGGGAATCATCATCAGGCTTGAGGCGCTCAGCAGTTGGAGAATTTCGATCATGCGAGGGTACAGCTTGGGGAACAGGTTTCGGGCAGCGTCAAGTGGTGCGCGGTCAGGCGACATCACACCCCACTTGTCGGTCTTGGCATCGGCTTCTGATGCGCGTAGACAGGCTTTCATGACCTCAAGGTTGATCATGCACTCCGCGATTTTTTCCTGTACATGCTGAAACTCGCTGGACCCCAGTGCTTCGGCAATCGAACAGGCGATACCCAGGACAAATTCCGTTTTGCAGATGTTCTTGATGGCCACTTGCTGGGCCATATGGGCAAGGCAGCCGGTCTCCGGAAAGTGGCGGCTGCACAGGTCAGGATCTGATTTGAGGAACACTCGGTCCCACGGTACAAGAACGTCGTCGAATACGACGATGGTATCCATCTCCTCGAACCGCGAACTCAAAGGGTGGTCAACCGGCGATTCGCCGTAAGCCAGTGACTCCCGGCAGATAAATTTCATACCCGGTGTAGCGCAGGGAATCGTAAATGCAAAGGCGAATGACTTGGTATCGGATGCCGCCTTAAGCACGGTTGACGGAAACACCATGATCTCATCAGCCAGCGGTCCCAGTGTCGCCAGGATGCGGGCGCCCCGAACCACCATGCCATCGGCATTCTCGTCAACGATGCGAAGCGCCACGTCGGCGCTGGGATGGCCACCTGCGGTGAGTGCGCGGTTCGACTGCGGATTCACCAGTGTGTGCGTCATGCACAGGTCGTTTTCCCGTGCATGCTCGTAGTAGTTGCGTGCGTTTTCTCCGAAGCGGGGATCATTCTGACTGTAGAAGTCCGCCGCCGCAGCGGCTGCCATAATCTCGACATTGATGTAGTCCGATGAACGGCCGAGCATGCCACCACTGAACCGGGACCAGTGGAACATCATGCCCGATCGCCTCTCGAGGTCTTCGTGCGTTCGCGGTGTGATGAACGACAGGCCGACCGGGTCTCCCGTCGTGGGCGATGGATAGGTCATCTCAGCCCGTACATCTTCAGCGTGCTGCATGTCATATAGCGTGGCCATAGACTGTGCACAGCCCCGCAAGGCCGGGTGGGTGGTGACATCGGTGATACGCTCATCACCGAGCCAGATTTCCGCGCTGCTCTGCCGAAGGCCTTCCAGGTACTCAGTGCCGGTACGGGCGCCCATAACTCACTCCTCAAGTGGTCACCCACCATTTATTTAACATGTTAAATAAATGGTGGGTGGTATGCAACTGTGCCGAAATACAGGCGGGCAATGGGAAAAGCGTGACTGTGACTTACACACTCAGCAAGAGGATGAGCCCTTCAGTTGACCCGGTCCCGGATCTGGTAGTAGCGGATTGCCGGTCCGAGAAACCACGGGTTGCCACGATAAAACGGACGGGTCTGAAAACTCAGGCCATTCATCGCAATTGTCGCCTCCGCGATACCCAGTACCTGTTGGCCGAGGCGGTGGCCGAAATAGCTCGCCAGGCAGATGCCCGATCCGCAATAGCCCATTGCATAGAAGAGCCCGTCGTCCTCACCCAGGTGCGGCAGGTTGTCAAAGGTATAACCGACAAAGCCCATCCACGAGTGGGTAATCTTGGAATCAGCCAGCTGTGGAAATATGCGGAGCATCTCCAGTCGCAGAGGTCCTGCGCTGAGTACCGGGTCGGTTTCTTTGTGTGAAACCCGTCCCCCGAACAGGATTCTGCGTCCGTCTGGTGACAGGCGATAATAGACGACCAGCTTCCGGGTATCACTGACGACCCGATCGTTGGGAATCAGGCTGTGCGCAAGATCCGGTTCAAGCATTTCAGTTGCCAGCATGTAAGAGCCGATCGGAATAATCCGTCTCTGGTGCCATGGCGTTGCCAGCCCGGTGTAGCCACTGGTTGCGACGATCACCTTACCCGCCCGGATCGGTCCTTTGGTTGTGTTGAGCCTGAAACCGTCGGCATCGCGAACAATGTGTTCGACGCGACAGCTGTCGATGACGCGACAGCCACTTGCCAGTGCCCGTTCATACAGGCCCTGATGGTAGCGTGCAGGGTCCAGCGACGCGTGTTGACTGATCACCAGCCCACCATGGTAAAACGGGGAATCAATTTCGGATCCGATTTGTGCTTTGTCGACGAGGTGGCCGTCTCGTTCAAGCCCGTTGACCTGGTGCGTGAATTCCTGTTTCTGTGCGGCGTATTGCCGTGCACTGTGGGCAGCATGAAATCGGCCACAGCGCCGGTAGTCACAGTCGATGTCTTCATTGTCGATAAAGTCGCCGATCCAGCCCAGTGCGTTGCGTGCTTCGGCGATGATCGCGTAAGCCTGCGCCGAACCGTACAGACGGGCCAGTGCCGTGTAGCTGGGTTTGACTTCGCCGCTCACCTGTCCACCGTTTCGTGAACTGCAGCCCCAGCCCGGTTGCTCTGTGTCTACGGCGACGGTTGACAGCCCGCCCCGGGCGGTTACCAGCCCGGCATTCAGCCCGGTATAGCCAGAGCCCACGATCACGACATCCGCCTGGTCCGGCAAAGACGCGTCGAGCGGATCCGGCCGGGGGGTGCGATCCCACCAGTAGGACTCCGGCTTGAAATCATCGCTGAAAATTGATTGGTTCATATCGGCTTGTTCGTCTAGGAAACGACCGGTGCGTTGCTGTTATATCAGTTTTGTGGCCGCGCTCAAATACTGGTCAGAGCCAATCGCCACGGATTTTGAATCGCCGGGCGATGCCGCTAGACTGTGATTCGGCCATTAATCAGTTGGCGTGGCTGGCTGGAAGTCGAGAGGGTAGATCGGATGCTGTCAAACTGCCGGTATGGTATTGGGTCTTTTCGACATATCCGGCCACGACTACATTTACCGACCGGTTGTCCGGTTCAATGCCGGACCATTTGAATACCATTGGCAACCACGGACCTTTTGACTGAACCCGCATGAAGACAACGTGAAACGATATTCTGCCTGGAGTGTTTTTCTGAACGGCTTAACCGGGCAGAAAAATTGGGATCGTGTCTGGCGTGATCCGGAGCCCAAGGCCCAGTACGACGTGATCATTGTCGGTGCCGGTCTGCACGGGCTCGCAACCGCTTACTATTTGGCCCGCAATCACGGCATCACCAACGTGGCCGTAGTGGAAAAGGGCTGGCTTGGCAGCGGTAATGCTGGGCGTAACACCACGATTATTCGTTCCAACTACATGCTGCCGGGCAATCGGCCTTTTTATGAACATTCTCTGACGCTCTGGGAAAATCTGAGCCACGATCTGAACTACAACGTGATGTTCAGCCAGCGGGCTCATGTGACCTTGCTGCACAGCCCGGCAGCCCGCGACGCTGCAGCGCGGCGCTATAACACCCTGCGATTGACCGGTTCAGACGGCGAACTCTGGGACCTGCCGACGCTCAAAAGCAAAATACCCCATCTGAATTACGGGCCCGACGCACGATTTCCGATCATTGGTGCGTCCGCCCAACTGCGCGCCGGCAATGCCCGACATGATGCGGTTGCCTGGGGTTATGCCAGGGCGGCGGATCAACGTGGCATCGACATTCTTCAGAACTGTGAAGTCACCGGAGTACTGCGGGAAGCCGGCAAGGTGACAGGTATCGAAACCGTGCGCGGCATCATACGTGCGAAGAAAGTCGGTTTTGCGGTAGCCGGCAACACCTCTCGCCTGTGGCGCATGGCGGGGCTGGGTAAATTACCCATCGAAACCCACAAACTGCAAGCCTTTATATCAGAGCCTCTGAAACCCCTGCTTGATCAGGTGGTGGTATTCGGGGTTGGGGGCGCCCATTTTTATATCTCGCAATCGGACAAGGGCGGCATGGTGTTTGGCGGTGATCTGGACTGGTATAAATCCTATGCCCAGCGCGGGAACCTCCCCATTGTGCAGGATGTGGCGGAGTGTGCCACTTCGATCCTGCCCTGCCTGTCCCGGGTTCGGCTACTGCGTCACTGGTCCGGTGTCATGGATATGACAATGGATGGGTCACCGTTCATCTGTAAAACGCCGCTGGACAACCTCTACCTGAATGCTGGGTGGAATTACGGCGGTTTTAAGGCGAGCCCGGCATCGGGCTGGTTTTTTGCTGACCTGGTTGCCAATGACAGGCCTGATCCGGTGATAGCGCTGTACAACCTTAGGCGTTTTGAGCAGGGCATCAATCTTGATGAACGTGGCGCCGGCCCCGATCCCAAACGACACGGATGACATCAGCACAATGATTCGGATCAACTGTCCATTTTGCGGGAAGCGCGATCACAGTGAGTTCAGCTATGGTGGTGATGCTTCTGTTGAATATCCGCCCCTGGACGCACCGGCTGAACAGTGGCTGGAGGCTGTGTTTCAGCGTGAGAACATCGATGGTGTTCAGTTTGAGACCTGGCAGCACCTCCAAGGCTGTCGCATGTGGATCGTGGTCGAACGCGATACCACGACCCACGAGATTCACAGTATAAGACCGGCACACGAAGGTATTGCGCAGGCGCTCGCCTCGGACAAGGGTGGTGAGGTATGAGCACACGGCGCTTAGCCACCGGCGGACAGATAGATCGTGGCAGACCGATAACCTTTACCTGGGACGGTAAAACACGAACGGGTTACTCAGGCGATACGCTCGCTTCCGCGCTGATAGCAAACCGCGAAGAGGTGATCGGCCGCAGCTTTAAATACCACCGACCGCGCAGTGTGATGTCAGCCGGGGTGGAAGAATCCGGTGCAATCGTAACCGTGGGCAGTGGAGATCGTACTGAACCCAACGTTAAGGCAACCATGCAGGAACTGTACGATGGACTGGAGGCACGAGGTCAGAATGCCTGGCCCAGTGTGCGTTTTGATCTCGGCGCGGTGAACAATCTGTTGAGTCCTTTTCTCGCCGCGGGTTTTTACTACAAGACCTTCATGGGTATCCCGCCGCTCGAATGGGGCAGTGGTACCGGCATGTGGATGCGCTACGAACGGTTGATCAGGCGGGCAGCCGGTATGGGTGAGGCCTCCCGGTTGCCGGATCCTGACCATTATGAGCATGCACACGCTTTTTGCGACGTGTTGGTGGTGGGTGCCGGGCCGGCGGGTATTGCAGCTGCCGGGGCGGCAGCGGAATCCGGCCTGGATGTGGTTCTGGTTGAACAGGATAACTTGCTGGGCGGCGCACAGCTGTCGACACCCTGTGGCGGGTCTGAGTCTATTCCTTCAGTACAGGAACTGGAATCAAGCGGTGTTCGGGTGATGACACGGACCACTGCCTTTGGTCTTTATGACTACAACGTCGCAGGTCTGGTGGAACGTGTGACCGATCACCTGCCCGATCCGCCGGGATACCTACCCAGGCAACGATTCTGGACGTTGCGTACGAAGTACACCATTGTTGCTGCTGGTGCGATCGAGCGGCATATCGCGTTCGGCAATAACGATCGGCCCGGCGTGATGACCGCTGCAGCCGCGCGTACCTATCTAAACCGCTTCGCGGTGTTGCCCGGCGAAAACATCATCATCGCGACCAACAACGATTCTGCCTACGAGGGCGCTGTTGAACTGAGTTCGGCAGGTGCAAAAGTCACGCTGCTGGATGCACGCAGCGCGATCTCCGATGAACACATGCAGCAGCTGACTGAGCGCAATATAGAAGTTCGATGTGGGACCGCTCCATTGCAGGTGCTCGGTAGCGGAAATATTGCCGCACTTGAGATCGCAAGAGCCGATGGTACCGGCTGGCGGGCTGCGTCCACCGAGTCGTGCGATCTCGTTCTGGTCTCTGGTGGTTGGTCTCCAGTGGTCAACCTGCTGTCACATCGTGGAGTGAAACCCGTTTGGGACAGTACCCAGGCCTGTTTTTTGGCGGTTGAGTGTGCAGAACCTATTTCGGTGGCAGGCTCGGCGGCCGGCGTCTGGAATTCAGCTGACTGTGTCGCTTCTGGTCAGGCGGCAGCTGGCGATGCGATTCAGGTGCTGCGAGGCCAAATGAACAAAATCACACGGCCGCCTGTAGGGGGATGGCAGCAGCCGATTCGAGCGCTCTATGAGGTTAAGGTGCCCGGCCGCAAGCTGAAGAGTTTTATCGATCCGCAACACGACGTTACCACCGAAGATGTGCGCCTGGCCCATCGCGAAGGCTTCGTGTCCGTTGAACACCTCAAACGCTATACAACCCTGGGGATGGCAACCGATCAGGGCAAGATGGGCAACATCATCGGGCTTGCGCTGATGGCCGAAGCCCTGGGTAAGGAGATTTCTGAAGTCGGCACGACCACCTTTCGACCGCCGTATACGCCAGTCAGTATCGGCGCGTTGCGCGGACGCAGTGTGGGCCGACATTTCCGACCTTTGCGTAGAACGCCGCTGCACGAGTGGAACCTTGATCACGCCGGTACCATGACCGAAGCTGGGTTATGGCAGCGGCCCTGGTACTTTGCCCGTGACGGCGAAACCCTGGCCGACGCTTACGTTCGCGAGGCCGAAACAACACGGAGAACGGTCGGCTTGTGCGATGTGACCTCACTGGGAAAGATTGCGGTCCAGGGCCCTGATGCGACCGATTTTCTCAACAGGGTGTATTCCAATGCGTTCGCTAAGCTGGCGATCGGGAAAGCCCGTTACGGCATTATGCTTCGGGACGATGGCCTGGTCATGGACGATGGCACCAGCTGGCGCCTGTCTGAGACGGAATACTTTATGACCACCACTACGGCGCATGCTGCGCCGGTTATGGCCTGGCTGGAGGAACTCCTGCAGACCCGGTGGTCAGATCTGAAGGTTCACGTAACTTCAGTCTCTGAACAGTGGGCGGGTATCGCGGTGGCCGGACCGTGTTCCCGCACTGTGCTCGAAGCCTGTGTTGAGGATCCAGCCTGTGTCAATAATGGCAACTTCCCTTTTATGGGTGTGATCGAGACCGTTCTCAAAAACCACATTCCCTGTCGTATTGCGCGAATCAGTTTTTCTGGAGAGCTGGCATATGAAGTTTATGTGCCTTCGGACTATGGGTCTGCGGCGATGGATCTATTGTGGGGCGTTTCTGAACCGATGGGCGGCTGTCTTTATGGCCTCGAAGCACTGGGTGCGATGCGCATCGAAAAAGGCCATGTGACCGGCGCTGAACTGGACGGGCGGGTCACGATTGAGGATGCCGGTCTTGGGCGCATGGCATCAACCAAGAAGTCCTATATCGGCAGTGTGCTTCGCAAGCGGCCGGAACTCACGCGCGAAGACCGGCCGCGACTGGTCGGTATCTTTCCCAGTGATCGACATGAAACTTTCAACGCCGGCGCAATTCTGTGTGCCGCTGATACGGTGCATGGCTTTGGCGATGGCTGGATCACGGGCGTTACCCATTCGCCTGAACTCGGCCACTGGATCGGGCTCGGTTTTATTGCCGGCGGTCTCGAGGCGTGGCAGGGTAAATCAGTAGTTGCCGCCGACCCGGTACGAAAAAGTAACGTTGCGGTTGAGATCGTTTCGCCGCACATGGTTGATCCGGATGGAGAGCGGCTTTATGGCTGAACGTGTGTCTTCATTGGCAGGGGACTACACCCGGGGTTATCACGGCCGCGAGGGCCAGACCGGCGTGATTTTGTGCGATATGCCGAATTTAATGCTTCAGCAGGTGGCGGCCTGGCCTGAGACACTCGAACAGGTGGGGGCGAAAGCGGCGCAGGCTGCCGGTCTGGCTACAGCGCCGGGCCCAGGCCAGACAAATACAGGCAGCGCAGGGGTGCTGCTGCGTGTGGAACCGCTCAAGTGGTGGCTCTATGGCACAACGTTGGCCGACCTCTCACCCGACGCGGGCTGTTTGCTCGATTTATCTCATGCGAGAACCCATGTACGGGTCAGTGGTCCTGATGCCGCAACCTGCCTGAATCGTCACCTGCCCGTCGACCTGAGGCATGGCACATGTCCAGTCGGGTCTGTGGTGTCTACGGCGCTACATCATGTGGCCGTCACTCTATGGCGCTCGGAACACGGATTTGAGCTTTTCCTGCCAAGGGGATTTGCACTGTCCTGCTGGGAGGTGTTGATGGAGACTGCTGAACAGTTTGGTGTCGAGGTTGTATAACTGATTCCGCTTCGTTTTCTATCATCCCGGCCGGACAGTGATTTTGGGATGTTGTTTTCCGTCTGGTCGGTTCAAAAAAGTAATCAGCGCAACGCCGGAGAGTACCGCAACACCTCCCAGTAGTCGGCTCGTCGATAACACCTCACCCAGCAACAATACCCCACCCGCCACCGCTGACAGCGGTTCCAGAAAAAGAAATGGCACGACCTGGTTGATGCCGTACCGAGCCAGCAGAAAATACCAGCAGCTGTAGCCGATCACTGTCATCACTAACACCAGGTAGGCCACAGTCAGCCAGTGGGCAGATGTCGCGGTGGATACGGCTTCAAGTTGACCGTCTTCCAGGATCCACGAACACAGCAGCAGCTGGGGTCCAGCCATCACCGCAACCCAGGTAATCAGGCGAAGCCCACCCATACCGGACAAGCGTTTAAACAGCATCTGGCCCAGAGCCCAGACAAACGCGCCCATGACGACAAGGCTTATGCCCGTCAGGGCGCTCTCTTCCTTTGGAGAGCCGGCAATCACAATGACTCCGACAAAAGCCAGAACAATTCCCAGTGCGTGGTGCCAGCCCAGTCGCTCTTTGAATGCGAACCAGGCCAGCAGACTCGCGAATGGCACCTGGAGCTGTACCACGATAATCATCAGGGAGGCGTCGATCAGTTTAAGACCGTTGAACATCAATCCGTACATCAGTGTTGAACCGATCAGCGACGCCAAGAAGATGTTCTTCATGTCTGCCCAGGGTGGCCTGAAGAACCAAATCAATATTGCAGCGCTGAATGCAAAGCGCATGCCCAGCAAAAACATAGGCGGGAAATGATCCAGTGCCGGTTTGGTGATTACGACACCCATGCCGAATATGGTTGCCACAGCAACAGCTATCAGCATGTGTTGGAATTTCAAGAACGTAGGTTGGTCCGAAATTTGTGGGGCCAGAGCATAGTTAAGGCTTGAATTATCCTTTTGATAACGGTCATTTCAACTGCCGAGCCTATGCCCTCCAAGACAATCAATTCTAGGCTGGTGGCGTAGCTAAGTTTTGTGATATATGTGCCCTACAACAGTTTGGTATGACACACTGCCAAAAGATCATCACACAACAGGAGACTACCATGGGTAAGATTTGCAGGAGTTGGGATGTATTCAGTAGCAAAACTATACTGATTGCAGCCGTTCTGGCGTTGTTTGCATCTGTCGGAACCGCATCGGCAGAGACGACACTTGAAAAAATAAAACGGACGGGTAAAACAACTGTCGGCACTGAAGCGGCGTTCCCCCCATTTGAATTTATTAAGGATGGCAAGATTGTTGGATACGGAAAAGACATCCTCGACTACATCATTGCTGATCTAGGTGTAGAACTAAATCAACTTGACTTGCCTTGGCAGGGAATTTTGCCGGGTGTGCTGGCTGGGAAATTTGACTTTGTTGCGACTAGTGTGAGCATTCGACCTGAAAGAGTCGTTAAGTACGCCTACACCGTTCCAATTGCGGAAGGTACAACTTGGACCATGAAGCGGGCCGGTGACGATAGCATGAAAAGTATAGATGACTTAGCTGGTAAGGTTGTCGGCACCCAATTGGCATCAGCGGGAGAAGCAAATGCGAAAGAGTTTGAAGCAAATCTTAAAGAAAGAGGACTAGGTGGCTATAAAGAGCTCAAGTTATTCACTGCATACCCTGAAAGCTATCTCGCACTGGGCAATGGCGCAATTGACGTGGTCGTCCAAACATTACCCAACCTTGCGGTTGTCGTAAAAGAACACCCTGGTGTATTCGAGTTACTGGATGCAATGACCGGTAAGAGTTACATGTGCTGGGTGACGCGTCCCGAAGACACTGATTTACGGGATTATCTCAGTTCGAAGATTATTGAGATGCGAGATAACGGAAAATTGCACGAACTCCAGGATAAGTGGTTCGGGTTTAGGATGGAAATTCCTGACAGTGGGTTCCTGCCGGCTGGCGCTCTGTAATCTTAGAGCTTTACTATTCTTAGCGTAGTATTTGGCGGACGAGAATTTATTTCTCGTCCGCCAAATTGATTTGTAGAATTTGATTGCAACTCAATTTGGCTGTGTGACATGCGGAATTCCGGTTGAAATTCAATTTTTCCTACACCATTGACGCACTGCCCCGTTTGTTGGAAGGGGCTTTGATCACGATAGAAATAGCTGCAATTGGCTTTATCCTTAGCCTTACGATTGGGACCCTGATCACTGTATTTCGGACGGTCAGCCAATCGAGGTTACTAAACGCCATTCTGGCGGTATACATCAGTTTCATCCGGGGTACGCCACTGCTGATCCAGATATTCCTGGTCTATTACGCACTGCCGGCTATTGATTTTTTACCAGGGCCTAGCGAACTAAGAATAGACATGGGTCCAGTAACGGCGGGTATCGTCGCGATTACGCTTAACAGCATAGCATTTGTGACAGAGATCTTGCGTGGTGGACTGGCTGCTATCCATAAAGGTCAATATGAAGCGGCCTGGGCGTTGGGACTTCGCAATTATCCACTGTGGCGTAAGGTGGTACTGCCGCAGCTATTTATGAAAACCATCCCACCCCTAGTAAGTGAATTCACTCAGGTTTTGAAAGCGACACCTTTGTTGGCCATGATTACAGTCGTCGAAATGATGCGGGTCTCACAGCAGATTTTCAGCGCCAACTACCACCCAGTAGAGGTGTTGTCTGGTGCATTTGTTCTCTATTTTTTAATTTGTTTCGTTGTCAGTCGGAGTTCAATTCTTTTGGAACGCCGCTTTGCGGTTCGTAGTTTCTAGCCGTGGATCTTGATTTCCAAATTATTTTGGACTGGTGGCCATTAATTTTGAATGGCTTCAAGCTGACCCTTGTGATTGTTGTTGGGGCCATACTGTTGGGCATACCTCTGGGCGGATTGTTGGCCTTTGGCCGACAGTCAAGATTTAAAATAATTTCGATATCGGCAACAGCTTTTATTGAGCTTTTTAGAAATACTCCGTTCATGATTCAGGTGTTTCTGCTTTTTTATGTGTTGCCATTTTACGGAATTCGGATCCCCGCAAACATTGTGGGCATCATTGGATTGGCCCTGTTCGGCAGTGTCTACTATGCCGAAATTATCCGAGCTGGAATCGACGCAATTCCACGGGGGCAGTTGGAGTCAGCTCGATCTATCGGTATGTCTCACTGGCAAAGCATGACCAATATTGTGCTGCCGCAAACAATGCGAATTATTCTCCCGCCTATCGGTAATCAGACACTTTCTCTCGTAAAGGAATCTTCTATTTTGTCGACGATAACAGTACAGGAATTGACAATGTCTGCATTGATAGTACAGGGCCAAACATTCCGACCGTTTGAAATCTTCATCGTGATTACACTGCTTTACTGGGGTCTTAATGAACTGATTGCCACAGGACTAAGAATTTATGAACGACGTCTAGAACGACGATCATTAGGCGATCTTGATAGCGCGTGATCTACGGACGGTTGAATGAGCACACCAATTTTTTCCGGACACTGGGAATGAGCATCAAAGACAACATCCAGCCTTTGGTCGAACTATTCGACGTGCGTAAATGCTTCGGCCAAACCGTAGCATTAGGTGGAGTTAATCTCTCCGTTGCTCGCGGCGAGGTGGTTTGTGTTATTGGGCCCAGTGGATGTGGGAAAAGCACCATGTTGCGGACGATTAACTGGCTTGAGGTGCCGGATAGCGGAAAGGTTGTATTGGACGGGCAGCCGATCGGTATTCGAATTGGCCAAAACGGGAAGGTGAGTCCACAAGCAAGCAAGGATCTAAACAAAACTCGGTCTCGTATGGGGATGGTTTTTCAACAATTTAATCTTTGGCCTCATCTTTCGGTACTAGACAATATAACCAGAGCGCAAGAAATTGTTCTTCGGATTCGAAAAGAGGATGCAGAAAAAACTGCGTATCGGCTTCTGAGGCAAGTCGGCTTATCCGACAAAACGGACGCCCTACCTGATCAATTGTCCGGTGGGCAGCAGCAAAGAGTCGCCATTGCTCGAGCGTTAGCAATGGACCCAATTCTAATGTTAATGGATGAACCTACCTCTGCTCTGGACCCGGAGCTTGTCGGTGATGTGCTAAGTGTCCTTCAGCAGTTGGCTGAAGATGGAATGACCATGATCATAGTCACTCACGAACTTGGCTTTGCAGCTAAATTTGCTGATCGGATCTTGTTCATGGACAAGGGTTTGATTGTGGAGGACGGTCCGCCCCAACAATTACTCCAGAATCCGGAAACTGATCGACTAAAATTTTTTCTGAAACAACTCGGGGACATGAATCTGAACATTCCTGGAGTAATGTAAGCTGGTTTCTAGAAGTGTTCAGTCAAACTATTAACTTCAACTTTGTCTTGAGTCCTAATACTTAATCGCGTTATCCCTTTTCAAGGAGACATCAGATGGCCGCTAAGGAAAAAATTGCTAAAGGCAGTAGTTCTACGCTTATGAAGATTCCAGCACGACGGGGTGCTGCAACCCATCTGCGTAAAGGGCAGAAGGTCAAAATCATTAATACTCATGGTAGTCAGGTTGTCGACTTCTGGGCTTTTAATGCAAATAATCCGGGAGAGTTTATGTCGATGGAGCACTGCCGGGTTTGGTTGGGTCGTTATCGACCAAAACCTGGTGACGCGCTGATTACTAATCAACGACGGAACATTCTCAAATTTCTCGAAGATACCTCTCCCGGCGTACACGACACTATGATGGCCGCCTGTGACCGGTTTCGCTACGAGCAACTGGGGTGTCATGAATATCATGACAACTGTACTGATAACCTTTGGGAGGCACTTGCGGCCGTGCGTTTCAAACCGACAGAAACACCATGTCCATTTAATCTTTGGCAGAATACTCCTGTTGATTCGACTGGAGGTATTGAACAATTACGGACAGTATCAGAACGAGGAGATTTTGTTCTGTTTAAGGCTCTTATGGATACGGTATTGTGCTTTTCAGCATGCCCTCAGGATATTGTGCAAATTAATAGCGGGCGACCAAAGAATGCCCACTACAAGATAATTGATTGAGGGGCTTTGGTTTCTATTTAAAACTGCAAAATGGGCGTCGGGTTATGGATTGCCGAGCACAGGCGGGATGTTGCAACACCTATCATAAAGATAGGCGAGATTCTTACTAAGGATTTGCCAAACTCTACACGGGGCGGCGGTTTGCAGGTAGTGATCGTTTATCGATACGGCTTTGCCGATTAGATTGCAGATAAAGCGCCCAGCAGTAATCGCAGTTATGCCATTCAAATCACGCTTAGGTGTGATCTCTACAATGTCCATACCGACGACCCGGCCTTTGTCAACTAAACCATGGATGAGCGTTCGCATCTGATCGTAGGTAACGCCACCGGGTGCCGGCCCTGCTACCGCTGGCATTATAGTTGGATCAACGCCATCAGCATCAATCGTTAGATAGTAATTTGACTTATCTGGTATACGGTCGAGAACTGATCTCATGCCTATCTGCTGTAGTTCAATATCAGGAATAAGGTGGGATCCATAAGATATAGCGGCCTCCATCTCTTCAGGCCTTGCGCTCCCGGCTGAACGAAGGCCAATCTGGAATATCTCTCCAATATGGTCCATCTCAGAGGCTCGACGAATCGGACTCGATAGACCATCTCGTACACCGTTAACATGATCTCGCCAGTCGAGATGAGCATCTACATGCACTAGTGTGATAGGAGCCCATTTCTTAAAACCTCGAAGAACCGGAATCGGCACACCGTGATCTCCACCAAGTACGATCGGCATGACATTTCTGTCGAGTAGTGTCTCTATTACTTTCTCGGCATTTCGGTAGTGTTCATCGATGTCATTGGGATTGCCTGGGACATCACCGACATCTACAACTTTAATAAGTCTCCCATCAAGTAGAGGACCACCTAGATCAAAATCCCAACGATCGATTCCTCGTAAGGCTCTTTCACAGTATCGGCGTATATGGGTTGGCGCATTAGTTTGATCGTTTGTTACATCATCCATTGAATATGGTGCCCCGTAGGGAATGCCAAGAATTGCAATGTCTGCATCTATCTTGTCCAGATCAAGGACAATGGGAAGGTCATGGAAACTCTGGAACTCGCGTCGCGGCGCGACCGTAAGGTTGTTGCTCATAAGGATCTATTTTCGTGACCTATAAGTGGGACTAACCTGACTAACCAGGGACACCATTAGACGTGCTGACCTTTAGCGCTGTTGCTTCTCCTTCAGACCAGTCACCTACGTTCTTTTGAGCTGATGAAACCACACAAATGCAGTCTATTAACACCCTAAATAACACATGATCACCCGCAGAAGACTTCAATTCCTTTGGTGTCAGATTTCCTTCATTGTCTAATTCAATATTGAGAAACAAATTAACTGGATCCGGCAGTTTCGGTAATGAAATACCCAGCTCCTTTAAAGCATTTTGTGCGTTTTCCGCACACCCTGTTACTTTCGTATACCCCTGTGAAGAGAGATAGCGAGCATCCGACGCAGGCCAGAGTAGATCATGGGTGCTCACGGTATCCTCACCCAGAACCATGATTGGACGACGACGATTGGTTACAAGGCGCATACCCAGCGTTAAGAGAAAAGAATTGCTGAACACACGCGTGTGATGGGGAGATAAGAATTCCCGGAGATCGTCTTTCACAATTGCAAATAGAGTGGCGGGCTGTCGGCCGAACAGATCGACAATGGAGAGCAGTTGTCCTTGATAAGCGTAGATAGCCCGCGCCTTGCCTCCCGGGATCTCAACCGCAATCTCAGGAGGCAGCTCTTCCGTCGTCAGTGATTTCATGAGTAGCGGCATTAGTTATTTCCCGGTATGTCATTACTGACAATCGCTTTCATCTCTGTTGGGCAGAGCCCATTTCCAGGGATGATGTCCTGAGGGCAGGGAGACAACGCACATACCAAATCCATGAGCACCTCAAAAACGATACGATCCCCTGCTTTACTGGATGGATTAACTACTCCAGTGCGACCATCAGCAACGACGGGACTGTTCTGAAAAAGGTTAAACGGTTCAGGAACATCCAGAATATCGATTTCGTGGTGAGCCAAGAGACCATCGTGAAGGTTTTCTAAACAATTTCGATGTCCAGGTACCCCGAAATCAACTGAATATCGTGTCGGGTCACAGGCTGGAACGGTCGAATCATGAACGCCAATTGTGTCTAGGACAACCTTCAGCATAGGATTGTCATAGTTGCTCAGTAGTGTATCGCCAATGCCAAAAAACAGAGATCTCAGGTGTCGTCTGGTTCTGACTGAGGAGATCCCTTCTTTGGGATTATTCTGATTTATGGCAACGAAATCGCCAGCTTGCGCACCCTCTAAATCAACGATCGTTACGTATTGTCCAGATGTTGCTGTGAAGCCCAGGCCGAATCCACCGTTTACGAGGTATTCTGTTGTGCTCGGGGTGCTCATTTATTTCACTGACTGAATTTGGTTATGGCCAACATGGTAGCACGATTGGAATATGTGATATATCAAGCAGCTTGATGCTGCTTGGGAACGAAAATATTTTCAATGAGTTTACTTTAAGCTGATCAAGGCGTTTGGAAGTTGGCAATCACAACAATAGGATCAGCTAAAGTATGGTAAACAATCTGGAGATCAGGCTGAAATCATTATGACCGAAACTAAAGACACACCTGTCAGGTTGGACTTTCCGTTTGTGGGTATACCGTCGTTTCTGAGGTCACAGATTTGCACAGATCTCGACCAATTGAACGCGGATATCGCGGTATTCGGTATACCTCACGACGAGGGTTCGCCTTTTCTGAGTGGCTCCAGGATGGGTCCACGCTCTATACGTGAACATTCTCTGCGCTTTGGTCGTGAGGGCAGTATTTATGATCCGGAGACACGGACTCAGTATCTGTCGGAGGAGTTAGGCCAGGGACTGATTGCCGATGTGGGCGATGTCGACGTCTGGCCCACGGAAGTACGAACCACCTTCAAGAACGCAACCGACATGACGCGAAAGATCCTCGCCAAAGGCGCGTTTCCAGTGATGCTCGGTGGTGATCATGGCGTGACTTATCCGGTTGTACGGGGCTTTAATGAACCGCTGCATGTGATGCACTTCGATGCGCACATCGACTACGCGCCGTTCATACACGATCTGCAATTCACCAACGGGCATCCTTTTAGCAACATCAAACCGCTGCAGCATGTTGAAAGTTTGACGCAGATTGGTATCCGCAGTCTGCGCAGTGCGCAGAGTCAGATCCACGCTTCGATCGATGACGGCAACCGAGTGATTACGATGGGTGAGTTTCATGATATCGGCGGTCAGGGTGTCGCTGAGATTCTTCCAAAGGACGCGGCCTGTTACATCAGCGTTGACATCGATGTGCTGGATATATCGCTCGTACCTGGGTGTGTCTCGGCTGAGCCCAATGGAATGAGTTATGCCGAACTGCGTAACACGCTGGCCGCGTTGACGACACACGCTAACGTGATCGGATTTGATTTGGTGGAAGTGAATCCGCAACTCGATGTCGGGACCGGTACCACCTCCTACCTTGCTGCGCATACAGTTATAGAGTTTCTGGGTCTGCTCTGCAGCCAGCCGCGCTGGGCAAAACGTCGGGCCGAGCGTGCAAAACAACGGACCGCACGCAGCTAGCGAGCCGACTCCTGGTGCTGGCCAGGTTCATTGATTGGTGATGCGGTCTAACCGCAATCCATACTTTTCTCTGGGTCACGATCGACCTGCCACTGAATTACCCCTCACCCTGGCCGATCTACATCTTTCATTGTCGCCAGAGGATGAGTTTATAGTTCATCTGGGTGCGAGATCAGCGCCCGACTGGTCGCGCCAACGGGCTTTGGATCTCGTGACTGGTGCCGGCTTTTTACCGCGTGGGAAAGTCGTTAGGAAATCATCCGGCTTTGTCCTGCGGCTAAAACGTATTCGCAGTCTGCCGGATACAGTGGGTCCGAATATGCAGGTTCTGATCATTGGCCTGAATCCGAGTCCTTATTCTGCAGACACCGGAATTGGTTATGGCCGACCCGGAAATC